>Ga0335077_10000050_pt1 | contig 117307 bp, 106 predicted proteins | sample Lox_Sample_31_FD_207151 | JGI IMG/M metagenome (GOLD analysis project Ga0335077, IMG submission 207151) | Soil microbial communities from Loxahatchee National Wildlife Refuge, Florida, United States - Lox_Sample_3.1 | ecosystem: Environmental > Terrestrial > Soil > Wetlands | place: USA... | reverse complement strand
CTGCTTCGCGGGCGTGAACAGCGGCGTCAGGTGACGCCCCGAGATGTCGTTCACGACCTCGACGTGCAGGAGGTGATCCTGCTCGTCGTAGTAGAAGGCGCGGTACACCGTCGCTTCCTGGTGCAGGCTCACCTGCGCGCCCTGGGCGAGACAGCTGCCCGCGCTGCCCAGAGCGAGCGCTGCGCCGAGGCCCGCCAGGGTGGACCGGAGCGTTGCGCCGGCGGCCGTGCGAAAGATCGACTTCACGGGTTGAATCATTTTCGCCTCCCTTGAGTGAGTTGCATCGAACGCTGCGTTGTCATTTCGAATGACTTCGGCTGCTAGAAGCTGAGCGTTGCACGCGCAAGAAACAGGCGGTCCCTGGCGAACGTCGGTGTGAACAGGTCCGTCTCCTGGAACTGGAATCGCTTGTCGAACAGGTTCTTCACCTCGAGCGTGACGAGCCCCAGGCGGCGCGGGAGGCGGTAGCCCACCGAGAGGTCGGCGACCCAGAACTGCGACGATCCGGGCTCGGGGTCGGGATTGCCCGAGGAGGAGAAGAACATGCCGCTCTGCCTGACATAGGTCGCGCTCGCGCGGACCAGGAATCCGAGCGGATGGTGGTAGTCGATCTGCAGCGGGACCTGTCGCGTGGTGACCTCGGTGAACAGCTCCTGGCCCGGAAAGTCCGGCGGCCGCTCGAAGCGCTCGTAGACATAGCGCGCGGACAGCGCCAGCGTCGGGTCGGCAGCCCAGTAGAGGTAGGCCGAGCCCCCGCGCTCCCGCCAGTCGAAGACCTGGCCGGTCGAGAAGTCCTGCGGCACCTTGAGGTCCCGCCGCTCCGCATCGACGCCGGCGAACAAGCGGTTGGAGAAGCGCTGGTCGAGCGCGATCCCGGCCCGCCGCGCGTCGGTTCCATTCAGGTCGTCGAAGAACTGGTTGAAGCCTGCGACCTCGGTCGGTTCGAGGCTGGGGTTCGCGAAGAAGCGCCGCTTGAGCGTGCGGAAGGCCGCCATGCGCAGCGTCGTCGACGGCGTCAAGTCCCAGGTGAGGCCGAGCTTTGGGTTGGTCTGCGTCTTCGATCCGCCGAGCTCGTCGGTGGCATCGAGCCGATCGACGCTCGCGCCGAGCTGTAGCTGCAGCGTGTCGGCCAACGTGCGGAATGCTCCGTAGACATAGAGGTTGGCCGCGTGCGGCCGCGAGCTCGCCGCGGTATCGAAGAATACCGTGTCCGTCTTCTCCGAATACGCGCCCGCGCCGGAAGTGAGGCTGAAGGCGCCCTTGCGCCAGACGTGCTGGATTTCCGCGATGTAGGTGCGGAAGTCCTGATCGATGAACGTGGTGCCGAACTGCCCGTTGGTGAAATGGCTGTCGATCGCCATGAGCGAGGCGACCAAGTCCGACCCCGGTGCGAACTGGTAATGCCCGCCGACGCGGTACGAGGTGCTGTCGATGTGATTGCGATCGGGCAGGAACAGCAGAGGGTCGAATCGCAGGACCGTGTCGCCGAAGCCGCTCACCGAGTGGCGCACCTCGGCTTGCACGGAGAAGGCTGGCGACGCCTGGTACTGCACGAAGGCGTCGTAGATCTCCTTGCGGAAATCGTCGTTGTCGCGGAAACCGTCGGTGCGGTAGTAGAGCTGGCCCAGGCTGTAGCCCCAGCGGCCCTGGATTCCCGAGACGAGCACCTGGTCGCCCACGGTGTCGTTGCCTCCGGCGACCACGCTTCCCTGGACACCCGCCCCGTCGCGCGTGAAGAGCGCGTTGAACTCGTTGAACGCCGGCGTCGCCGGACCCGCGCCGCGCAGGACCACGAACTTGTCCTCGCTCAGCTGCAGCTGCGTCGGCGTCATCGTCAGCGGCTGCGTGAGCTGCGACTGGAGCAGCTCGCTCACGCGCGCGATCTCGTGCCTCGGAAGATCGACGTAGGCGTCGGCGAGCAGGCGATGGGCGGCCGAGTTGGTCTGGTCGGCGGTGACCGACTCGGCCCCGGCGGACAGCGCGAGCCGATCGAAGCCGATGTCGGTGTACACCCGGGCCTGCGCCACCGTGCGCGCAGCTTCATCCTGGTCGAGCAGCAGCCTCGAGCGATACACGGCGCGATTGCCGTTGAGCTCGATCGACTTCTGCAGGTCTTCGAGCGCTTCCACCGGTCGGTTCGCCGACTCCTTGAGTATCGCGTCGTAGAACCACGGCGTCGGATCGTTCGGGTCGAGGTCCTTCGCGAGGCGGAACTGCCGCTCCGCCAGGCTGTCCCGCTTCTCGTCGTAGTAGGCCTTGCCCAGGTAGCTGCGGATGAGCGAGGTGCCCGGATCGAGGCTGGTCGCGATCTCGATCTCCTCGCGCCCGTCCGCGAGGTGACCCTCCCGGATCATCGCAAGCCCCAGGCCCAGCCTCGGCAAGGGATCGGCGGGATCGAGTTCGATCGCGCGCGCAAAGGCGCGCGAGGCGCCGGCCGTGTCGATCCTGGCGAGGCTTGCGAAGCCCAGCACCGACTGCGTCCTGGCGAGCTCCGGATTGAGCTCGACCGCGCGCTTGGCGGCGTCCAGCGCGCGATCGATATCGCCGAGCGACAGTTCGAGCTCGGCCCGTCGGGCCCAGGCGAGGGCATCCCGCGGATCCAGCTCGATCGCCTTACCGACGCTGTCGAGCGCCTGGTCGAGACTGAACCGCGCCTGCTGGGCGTACGACAACGCGATCCTGGCCGCCGGCGAGGAGGGGTCGGCGTCGACCGCTTTCCGGGCCAGATCGAGCGCCGCATCGCGCTCGTTCTGCGCGACCGCGATCATCGCCTGGAGCGAATAGGCATCGCTCGCGCGAGGATCGAGCGCCAGCGCGCGCGCGAGCTCGGGCTTGGCCTCGTCGACGCGCCCCACGAGCAGGAGCAGCCCCGCCCGGTAGGTCAGCACCCTGGCGCTGCGCGCCGACGCCGGCAGGCGATCGAGCACCGCGATGGCAGCGTCGAGCTTGCCGGCGCCGTAGAGCTCGCTCGCCTCGCGCAGCGCCGGCTCGGCCCGCGGGCCCGCACCGCTTCTCCCGTAGTCGAGCACGGCCGGAAAATACAGCGCCCACTGAACGGCGTCCCTGGGGCGAACCACGAGCTCCTTGCGCGGCGCGGCATTCGGACCGGCGATCGCGCGCTCGCCGCCGTCGAGCACTACGCTGCCCTGATCGTTGGCGGCCTGGACCCTTCCTTCGTAGACCTCGACGCTCGTGCCCGCGGGGCCCACCGTCACCAGGAACTCGGTGCCTTCCACATTCGCGTTCACGAACGGCGTGCGCACCCGGAACGGCCTCGGCGTGCGGGAGATGACGTGGAGCGCTCCGCCGAACAGGTTGAGCAATGAGGAGCCGGCCGCCTCCTGCTCGCCGAGCGTCAGCGTGGTGCGCTGATCGAGGCGAAGCGTCGTCTCGTTGCTGAGCAGCAGGGCCGCGCGGCTGTGTTCACGGGTTCGAACCGAGTCCCCCGTGCACAGCGCTGCGTCGAGCTCGGCGGCCTGCCAGGCCGGCTCGGGAGTCTTCTCGGGCGAGCCCCGGCGCACTTCGACGCCTCCCTGGATCGATACGATCCGGGCGATGGCCGGTGCACAGGGCTCGGCGGCATCGGCGCGAGCCAGCGCAAGCAGCCCGGCGACGGCGCCCAGCATGACGAGCGCGTTGAGGCCGAGTTGTCGGCGGCGTGCGAGCGTCCGTGCCATCCCTCCCCTTTATAGGTGTGCGGACAGGCGCCGATTACCCCTATCGACGATGGTAGTAGACAAGAATTGCCGCTGGGACGCAATGGTCGAAGGCTCGGACAGACTTGCCGGGCGCGGAGGCCTCACCGAGAGGCTCCTGTGCCTGAGCGGGAATCGACGCCGTTCGCGCGCTCGCAGACCTTGGTCCGGCGGGCGCGCCACTTATGGGACAATCCGGGCCGCAAAAACCCGGCCGTCTTGACGGCGGATGGATTCACGAGGCCCCGGCGTTGTACTGATCAATGCGATGCGATTCGCGGCTCGCCTGAAACGCTTGCGTCGCGGCCTCGTCATGGGGCTGACGATCGGCTTGGTGGGAGTCGCGGCGACGCTGCTGCCGGGCCTGTCGGAGATCGAGGAGGACCTGGAGCTTTCGTGGCTCTTCCGGGCCCGAGGCGCCGCCGGCGCCCCGCCCGAAGTCGCCATCGTCGCGCTCGACGCGGAGTCGGCTCAGGCGCTCGAACTGCCCAGCAAGCCGAGCGACTGGCCACGGGCCCTGCATGCCCGGCTCGTGGAGCGCCTGGCACAGGCCGGTGCGCGGCTGGTCTGCTTCGACCTCACCTTCGACTCCGCCAGCCGCGCGCCCGAGAACGATGCCGCGTTCGCCGCGGCGATCGAGCGGGCCGCGAACGTCGTGCTGGTCGATTCGATCAGGAAAAAGACGCTGCGTCCGCCGGGCGATCCCGGGCGTCCCACCGGCGAGATACAGATCGAAGAGCTAAGCCCTCCGATCCCGCTGCTGGAGCAGGCGGCGCTCGCGCATGCGCCCTTCCCGCTGCCGAAGCAGTCACGGGTCGACACCTACTGGACGTTCAAGGCGGGCGCCGGCGACAGCCCGACGCTGCCGGTCCTCGTCTTCGAGATTTACGCCTTCGACGCATACCGCGGTTTCCTGTCGCTTCTGCACAGAGTCGAGCCCTCGCTTGCCTTGACTCCCCCTGCCAGCGTGAAGGAGCTGGTCGCGGCGGCCGACGGCGGCGGCTTCGCAGAGGAGGTCCGCCGTGCCTTCCTGCGCGATCCGCGCATCGCCGATCGAGTGCTGCAAGAGCTCGACCGGACCAGCGACGCCGAGCTCGACGCGCAGCGCAGGCGCCTCGTGCGCTCGCTCGTCGAGGTGTACCGGAGCAGCGAGGTCTCGTATCTCAACTTCTACGGGCCGCCGCGCAGCATCCGCACCATTCCCTACAGCCGGGTTCTGGGTGCCGATCCTCGGCAGCCCGCAAGCGGCGACGCGAGCTTCCAAGGCAAGGTCGTGTTCGTCGGCTTCTCGGCGTCCTCGCAGCCCGAGCAGGATCGCATCCGCGACGATTACCGCACGGTGTTCTCGGAAAAAGACGGCCTGGACATCAGTGGCGTGGAGATCGCCGCGACGGCTTTCGCCAATCTGCTGGAAGACCGCTCGGTGCATCCGCTGCCGTTCCCGATCCACCTGGCCATCGTGGCGCTCTGCGGCATCGCGCTCGGGGCGGCGTGCACGATGCTGCGGCCCGTCGCCGCGTTCGCGCTCGTGCTCGCGCTGTCCGCCGCGTATGCGTTCGCGGCCGTCAGGCAGTTCGCGACCGCGGGCGCCTGGCTGCCCCTGCTCGTCCCGCTCGGGATCGAGGCGCCGCTGGCCCTCTTCGGCGGGGCGCTGCTCAACTACCGGGACGCGAGACGCGAGCGCAAGCACATCCGCGAGGCATTCGGTCGCTTCGTGCCCGAGAAGATCGTCGATCGGCTCGTCGAAAGCGTCGGGCCGGCGGGCGCCGATCAGCTCGTCTACGGCGCCTGCCTCGCCACCGACGTGGAAAAGTACTCTCTTCTCGCCGAGACGATGAGCCCGCGCGAGCTGGGCGAGCTGATGAACGCGTACTACGCCGAGCTCTTCAAGCCCATCGAGCGGCTCGGCGGCGTGGTCAACGAGGTCGTCGGAGACGCGATGCTGGCGATCTGGGCGGCGCCTTCGGCGCTGAGCTCGGTGCGGCGCCAGGCCTGCGACGCCACGCTCGAAATCTTCGAGGCGCTGCGCCGCTTCAACGAGGCGCGCGTCGGCAAGCCGCCGCTGAACACGCGCTTCGGCCTGCATTCGGGACAGCTCCTCCTGGGCAGCATCGGCGCGTCCAAGCACTTCGAGTACCAGGCCGTGGGCGACATGGTGAACACCGCCTCGCGCATCGAAGGTCTGAGCAAGTACCTGGGCACGCGGGTTCTCGCCTCGGAGGCGACCGTCGAGGGGCTGGAGGAATTCCTGGTGCGGCCGCTGGGCTCGTTCGTGCTCGCCGGCAAGTCGACAGCCATTCCCCTGGTCGAGCTGGGCGGGCGCGTCCGCGACGCGCCCGCTCGAACCTCGACGCTGTACCGCAAATTCGCGCTCGCGCTGGAGGCGCACCGCTCGCGCCGCTGGCGAGAGGCCGCGCGCGCGTTCTCGGAGATCCTCGACGCATTCCCGGAAGACGGCCCGTCACGATTCTTCCTGGGCCTGTCTGAAGCGAACGTTCGAAATCCGCCCGGCGAATCCTGGGACCCCACGGTCCGTCTCGAGCACAAGTGAGCCGCGGCGCGGGCGGCAGAACGATCGGGGGCGCGCTAGCCAGCCTCGGCCGCCATCGCGTCGCCGTAGCCCTGCGTTGCCGCCGGCGCGCCTCCGGGGCTCACGCGCACGGCGCAATACTTGAACTCCGGGATCTTGCCGAACGGATCGAGCACCGGGTTGGTCAGCAGATTGGCGGCGGCCTCGTAGTAGCAGAATGGAATGAACACCGCGCCGCGCGGCGTACCGTTGTCCGCGCGTGCCGCGAGCGTGATGCTGCCGCGGCGCGAAGCCACGCTGATGCTCCCGCCCGGCGGGACGCCGAGGGCGGCGAGATCCTCGCCGTGCATCGACGCGACCGCAGCCGGCTCGATCGCGTCGAGCACTTCCGCTCGCCGCGTCATGCTGCCCGTATGCCAGTGCTCGAGCTGCCGGCCGGTAATTAGGACGAACGGGTACGCCTCGTCGGGCCGCTCGGCCGCCGGAATGATGCTCGCCGGCACCAGGCGCCCCTTGCCGCTCGCCGTAGGGAACTGCTGGGTGAAGACGACCCGCTCGCCGGGATCGTCGTCGCCAGTGCAGGGATAGGTCACCGCCGAATCGCGCTCGAGGCGCTCCCAGCTGATGCCCTCGATCGACGGCATCGCGCGCCGCATCTCGGCGAACACCTCGCGCGGATGCGCATAGCTCCAGTCGAGACCGATCCGCCTCGCCATCTCGACGATGATCCACAGGTCCTGGCGCGCTTCGCCCGGCGGATCGAGCGCCTGGCGACCCAGCTGCACCAAGCGGTCGGTGTTGGTGAAGGTGCCCGTCTTCTCCGGGAACGCCGAAGCCGGGAGGATGACGTCGGCGAGATAGCCGGTCTCGGTCAGGAAGATGTCCTGCACGACCAGCATCTCGAGCTCGGCGAGCGCCTCGCGCGCGTGTCGCACGTCGGGGTCCGACATCGCGGGATTCTCGCCCATGATGTACATGCCGCGGATCTCTCCCGCATGGACCGCGTTCATGATTTCCACCACCGTCAGTCCCGCCTTCGGGTCGAGCGTCTTCTGCCACAGCGCCTCGAACTTGCTGCGGGCGTCCGCGGCGTCGACGCGCTTGTAATCCGGATACATCATCGGGATCAGGCCGACGTCGCTCGCTCCCTGGACGTTGTTCTGGCCGCGCAGAGGATGCAGGCCCGTTCCGGGCCGGCCGATCTGCCCCGTGACCAGCGCAAGCGCGATCAGGCAGCGGGCGTTGTCGGTGCCGTGCACGTGCTGCGAGATCCCCATGCCCCAAAGGATCATCGAGCCCCGCGAGGTGGCGTAGAGCCGCGCGACTTCGCGGATGGTGTCGGCGGGTATGCCGCAGATCGGCGCCATCGCCTCGGGCGTGTAGCCCTCGGCGTTCCTTCTCATCTCCTCGAAGCCGCTGGTGCGGTCCGCGACGAACGCCCGGTCCACCAGGCCCTCCGCGATGATCGTGTTCAGCATCGCGTTGAGGAGCGCGACGTCGGTGTCGGGCTTGAATTGCAGGTAGTGGGTCGCGTGCCGCGCCAGCTCGGAGCGACGCGGATCGGCGAGAATCAGCTTGGTCCCGCGCTTGACGGCGTTCTTCATCCACGTCGCCGCCACCGGGTGGTTGACGATCGGATTCGAGCCGATCAGGAGCACGACCTCGGACTGCAGCACGTCCATCACGGGGTTTGACACCGCCCCCGAGCCGATGCCTTCGAGGAGCGCGGCCACGCTCGACGCGTGGCAGAGCCGGGTGCAGTGATCGACGTTGTTCGAGCCGAAGCCGGTGCGCACCAGCTTCTGGAAGAGGTACGCCTCCTCGTTGGAGCCCTTGGCCGAGCCGAAGCCGGCGAGCGCGTGCGCTCCGTGCTCGTCGCGGATCCTCCTGAGCGCGCCGCCCGCGAGATCGAGCGCCTCTTCCCAGCTCGCCTCGCGGAACACCGAGAGCGGATCGGCGGGGTCCATGACGAAATCGGCGGACTTCGGGAAGCCGGGCTTGCGGACGAGCGGCTTCGTGAGGCGCTGCGGGTGGTGCACGTAATCGAACCCGAAGCGCCCCTTGACGCACAGGCGCTCGTGGTTCGCCGGACCGTCGCGGCCTTCGACGCGGACGATGTGATTTTCGGCCGCGTGATAGGTGATCTGGCAGCCGACCCCGCAGTACGGGCACACCGAGGCGACCTTGCGGTCGACCGGGACGAGGTAGGCGTCGTTCGCGGGAGCGAGCGCACCCGTCGGGCAGGCCTGGACGCACTCACCGCAGGCCACGCAGGTCGACGCTCCCATCGGATCGCCGAGATCGAACACGATGCGGGCGTGCGACCCGCGCGAGGCGTAGCCGATCACATCGTTAACCTGCTCCTCGCGGCAAGCGCGCACGCAGCGCGTGCACTGGATGCAGGCGTCGAGGTTCACGGCCATCGCCGGATGCGAGAGGTCGGACGCGGGCTGCTCCCGCGATTCGAAGCGCGGTCTGCCGATGCCGAGGACGCGCTGCCAGTGGTCGAGCTCCGAATCCCTGCGATAGCTCTTCGCGGGCATGTCGCTCGCGAGCAGCTCGACGATCATCTTCTGCGAGTGGACGGCGCGCTCGCTCGTGCTCGATACCTCCATGTCCTTGGTCGGCCGACGGCAGCACGATGGCGCGAGCACGCGCTCGCCCTTGATCTCCACCATGCAGGAGCGGCAGTTCCCGTCCGGGCGCATTCCCGGCTTGTAGCAAAGCCGCGGGATCTGAACACCGAGGCGATCGGCGACCTCGATGATCGTCTCGTCGGCGAACGCGCTCACCTCCTCGCCGTTGAGCCTGAAGGCGATCTGTTCGCGTTCCAGTGCATGCGTCAGCGGTGCGTTCATGACGAACCCTGGTCGAGGATCTTGGAGTTGCCCCTCCCGTCGGAAAGCTCTTGCGGGAAGTATTTCACGACGCAAGCGATCGGATTCGGCGCTGCTTGGCCGAGGCCGCAGATCGAAGCGTCGGCCATCGCCTGGGAAAGCTCCTTCAAGAGCGCCACGTCCCAGCGCGGCTTCGCCATGAGGCCCACGGCCTTTGCGGTGCCGACGCGGCACGGCGTGCACTGACCGCAGGACTCGTCGGCGAAAAACTGCATCAGGTTGAGTGCCGCGTCGCGCGCTCTATCGTGTTGCGACAGAATGATAACGGCCGCCGAGCCGATGAAGCAGCCATGGGGCTGGAGCGTGTCGAAGTCTAGCGGCAGATCGGCGAGCGACGCGGGCAGGATCCCGCCGGAGGCGCCGCCCGGAAGATAGCCGTAGAGCTCGTGGCCCGGGAGCATGCCGCCGCAATGCTCGTCGATCAGCTCCCGGACCGAGATGCCCGCGGGCGCGAGGTGAACGCCCGGCTTGACGACGCGCCCCGACACCGAGAACGAGCGTAGCCCCTTGCGCTCGCGCCGCCCGTGTGCGGCAAACCACGCGCCGCCCTTCTCCAGGATGTCGCGCACCCAGTAGAGCGTTTCCATGTTGTGCTCGAGCGTCGGCCGTCCGAACAGGCCGACCTGCGCGACGTAGGGCGGCCGGAGTCTGGGCATGCCGCGCTTGCCTTCGATCGACTCGATCATGGCGGACTCTTCGCCGCAGATGTACGCACCCGCGCCGCGGCGCAGCTGGATCGGCGGCAGCGCGCACGGCGGATCTCGGGCCAGCGCATCGAGCTCGCGCGTCAGAATGGCGCGGCACGCGGCGTATTCGTCGCGCAGGTAGACGTAGATCCCGTCGATGCCGACCGCCCAGGCTGCGATGAGCATCCCCTCGAAGAAGCGGTGGGGATCGCGCTCGAGGTAGTGGCGGTCCTTGAACGTTCCCGGCTCGCCCTCGTCGATGTTGACCGCCATCAGTCGCGGCGCCGGCTCGGCGCGCACGATGCGCCACTTGCGTCCCGTCGGGAAGCCGGCGCCGCCGAGGCCGCGTAGCGCGGAGCTCTCGAGCTCGGCGATCACGGCGTCGGCCGTGCGCTCGCCGTTCATGCAGGCGGCGAGCGCACGATAGCCGCCGCTCCGCCGGTACGCCGCGAGGTCGGCGTATTCGGGGAGAGTGGGCTCGAGCTGGCGCTTCTCGACCGCCTCGATGACGCTCGCTGCGCTGGCGCGGTCGATCGGGTTCCGGCCCACGACCGCGGCGGGCGCGTGATCGCAGCGACCGATGCAGGGCGCTCCGAGGATCCGCACGCCGCGTCGCTCGAGCGCCGCGAGCTCGTCGCGCAGCGACTGCGACCCCGCCATCCGGCACGACAGCGTCTCGCAGACGCGCACGGTGATTGGCGGCGGCGGCGCATCGCCCTCCTTGACCACGTCGAAGTGGTGGTAGAAGGTCGCCACCTCGTAGACCTCGGTGAGCGCGAGGCGCATCTCCTGCGCGAGGGCGACGACGTGCGCGGCCGAGATCGAGCCGTGAGCGTCCTGGATGCGGTGCAGGAACTCGACGAGGAGATCGCGCCGGCGCGGCGAGCCGCCCAGCAGCGCCCGCACTTCGTCGAGCGCGCGCGCATCGATCTGGCGGCCCTTGGGCACGCTCCGCGCGCGCTTCCGGCCGAGACGCGACACGTCGACGACCGAGGCGGCTTGGGTGGTGGTGTCGCGATTCATGCCCTCTGTCACCGGTAGGACAGCGCCGGGCGCGGGTGGTTGCCGCCCCGCGCCGAGCTTCGATCAATCCAAGTAGTCGCAGTACTTCTCAACGTAGCGCGCGAGGTTGAGCGAGTGATCGCGCACCAGCCGCTCGGCGAGCTCGGTATCGCGCCGCTCGAGGGCCTCGATGATCTGCATGTGGTCGATGATCGAGCGTGCCGCGCGGTCGCTCTGCGAGATCGTGAGGCGGCGGATCGCCCGCACATGGATGAAGAGGTTCTCGATCGTCTGTCCCATGAGGTGCGAGCCCGACAGGCGGATGATGCCCTGGTGGAACGCGATGTTGGCGTCCGAATACTCGTCGATGTGATCCGCCGGCGCGGAGCTCAGGAACTCGTCGAACATGTGCCGGAGCGAAGCGATCTCCTCGTCGGACGCATTGAGCGTGGCGAGCCGTGCGGCCATGCTTTCCAGCGCCGCCCACATCTCGATCATCTCGATGATCTGCTTCTTCGTCTTGCGCACGATGAACACCCCTCTGCGGGGCACGGTGCGCAGGAATCCTTCCTGCTCGAGCAGCGACATCGCCTCGCGGATCGGCGTGCGGCTCACGCCGAGCGCCTGGGAGAGCTGGCGCTCGTCGAGACGGATCTCCTCGCGATGGGCATAGATGTCGGCGTCCATGATCGCCTGCTTGAGCGCTGCGTAGGCCTGTTCGCGCAGGCTCACGTTGGTGTTGAGCGGCTGCAGCCTGAGCTTCGGCGGCACAACCGAGGCGGCGTGGGCGTCGGCTCGATGTCCGGAGGCCGCGCCGTCGCCGACGTCCGCGCGGGCGGACTCGGCGAGCTCGGATGCGGCTCTCGCCGGGCCGACCGCGTGTGGAACGGGCCGCGCGGCCCGGCTCATTGCAGCGTCCTCGCTTCGGTGCGCTGGCGCAGCAGCGCGAGCACGACGTCGACCGTTGGCGTGGGCACGTCGAGTAGCCGGCCGAGCTCCTGGACGACGCCCACCAGGGGCTCGACCTCCATCGAGCGGGCACGCTCGAGGTCCTGCAGCATCGACATCTTGTGCGGCCCCAGCGCCGCCATCCCGTCGATGCGCCGATCGGCGTCCACGCGCAGCTTGAGGCCGAGGCGCCCACCGATCGCGCTCGCCTCCGCCATCATCGCCTTGCACAGCGCGCGCGTCTCGGGGTTGGTGGCGATCACGTCGACGGTCGCGAGCGTCAGCGCGCTGATCGGGTTGAAGCACAGATTGCCCCAGAGCTTGAGCCAGATCTCGTCGCGAATGTCGCTGCGGATCGGCGCCTCGAGCCCGGCATCGACGAGCATTCGATGCAGCTTCTCGATGCGCTCGCTCCTGCGCCCGTCGGGCTCGCCGATCGGAAACCGGCGTCCGTGCTCGTGCTGGATTACCCCCGGGGCGACGACTTCGGCCGCAGGGAACACCACGCAGCCTACCGCGCGCTCCGGGCCGAGCACGCGCCACTGCTTGCCGCCGGGATCGACGCAGTCAAGCGCGGTCCCGGCTGCGATGTCGCTCGTGCCGTGGAAGTACCAGTAGGGCAATCCATTGCTGGCCGTGACCACGCAGGTGCGCGCCCCGATCAGCGGAGCCATCGAGTCAACGGCCTCAGAAATCATGTGCGCCTTGAGTGCGATGATCACGTAGTCCTGCTCGCCCAGCTCGGCGGGCTCGTCGGTGCACCACGGATGCGAGACGCGATCCTCGCCGTCGATCCGCAGGCGCAGGCCGCTCTCGCGCATGGCCGCCAGGTGAGCGCCCCGTGCGACCAGGCTCAGCTCGACGTCGGTGCGGGCGAGCTCCGCGCCTACGAACCCGCCGATCGCGCCGGCACCGAAGATGCAAACTTTCAAAACGCTCCTCCGCGCCGCGCTCGATCGTTGTGATTGTTCTCGCCGGGAGACGAGCTGATTGCGCAGCCTTGTTCATGGTATACCACACACCATGCGGCAACAAGCAGCGCACCCGAAGACGGACCCTGGGCCGGCCGAGACGGGCGTCAGCCGCCATTTCTGTAAGGAGTATGCAAGAGAGAGTATTGACTTGCTGTGATATACCACATACGTTATACGCAGAGTCGAAGTCCGGCCGCGCCTGCGAGCTGGACAAACCAGGGAACACTGGACGCCTAGGAGGAAGTCAATGGCCTCAACCGCCGCCGGAAGTCCGAGCAAGTCCGCTTTCGCCAATCCGTGGAGCCAGCTGATCATCGGCATCGTATGCATGGTGATGATCGCTAACCTGCAGTACGGATGGACGCTCTTCGTCAATCCGATCGATGCGAAATACCACTGGGGGCGGGCGTCGATTCAGGTCGCCTTCACGATTTTCGTGCTCCTGGAGACCTGGCTGGTGCCGGTCGAGGGCTACCTGGTCGACCGCTTCGGACCGCGGTGGGTCGTCGTGATCGGCGGCGTCCTGTGCGGCATCGCATGGGCGCTCAACTCGATCGCCGAGTCGCTGCCGATGCTCTACTTCGCCGCGGCGCTGGGCGGCGTCGGGGCGGGCGCCGTGTACGGCACGTGCATCGGCAACGCGGTGAAGTGGTTCCCCGGCCGCCGCGGGCTCGCGGCGGGCCTGACGGCAGCCGGATTCGGTGCGGGCTCGGCTCTGACGGTCATCCCGATCGCGAACATGATCAAGGTCTCGGGCTACGAGCATACGTTTCTCTTCTTCGGCGTCGCCCAAGGCATCGTCGTGGTCATCCTCGGCTTCCTTCTTTGCGTCGCACCCGCCAGCCTGACCGCCACCGCGCCGAGAATGGCGCCGGGCGCGTCCCGTCGCCAGGCGACGCCGGGCGAGATGCTTAAGACGCCGGTGTTCTGGCTCATGTATGTCATGTTCGTGCTCATGGCCGCCGGCGGCCTCATGGCGACCGCGCAGCTCGCGCCGATCGCCAAGGACTTCAAGATCGCCGACATTCCCGTGAGCCTCGTCGGACTCACCCTGCCGGCGCTCACCTTCGCGCTCACGATCGACCGCGTGCTCAACGGCCTGTGCCGCCCGTTCTTCGGCTGGGTCTCCGATCACATCGGACGCGAGAACACGATGTTCGTCGCCTTTGCGATCGAGGGCCTGGGCATCTTCGCCCTGGCCAAGTACGGCACCGACCCAGTATTGTTCGTGCTGCTGTCGGGCGTGGTGTTCTTCGCCTGGGGCGAGATCTACAGCCTGTTCCCGGCCACGGTGACCGATACCTTCGGCGCCAAGTTCGCTACGACCAACACCGGTCTCATGTACACGGCCAAGGGAACCGCGTCGCTGCTCGTTCCGCTCGCCAACGTGATGACCGCGGCCAGCGGCGGCAGCTGGCACCCGGTGTTCATGACGGCAGCAACCATGAACATCGTGGCAGCGCTCCTCGCCCTGTTCCTGCTCAAGCCGATGCGGGCGGCGTACGCGAGCCGGGCGCCGGCGGCGCATCCCGGAGCGAAGTGGGCCATTCCCGAGGATACGCAGTAGAGAATCGCAAGGCACTCAGCGCAGGTCGCACTCCAAGCGCCGCGATCGGTCGAGGCCACCGGTCGCGGCGGCGTGAAGCCACCCCCGAACACGAGCGAGAGTCCCATGCCAGACACCGCAACCCAGACGCCTCCCAAGCCGGCAACGACCACCGACGAAAACGAGGCGAAGCTCGGGGCGGGCGACGCGACCAGCGCGCATGCACAGGCGGAGACCGACGGCTTTCAGCTGGTGATCGAAGCCCTCAAGTTGAACGGGATCGATACGGTCTTCGGCCTGCCCGGCATTCCGATTACCGATCTCACGCGCAAGTGCCAGCGCGCCGGCCTGCGGGTGATCTCCTTCCGCCACGAGCAGAACGCCGGCTATGCGGCGTCGATCGCGGGGTTCCTCACGCAGAAGCCCGGGATCTGCCTCACGGTGTCGGCGCCGGGCTTTCTCAACGGCTTGACCGCGCTCGCGCATGCGACGACCAACTGCTTCCCGATGATCCTGATCAGCGGATCGAGCGAGCGCGAAGTCGTCGACCTCATGCAGGGCGACTACGAGGAGATGGACCAGCTCGCGATCGCCAAGCCGCTCGCCAAGGCCGCGTTCCGGGTGCTGCACGCCGAGGACATCGGCGTCGGCGTCGCCCGCGCCATTCGCGCCGCGCTGTCCGGCCGCCCGGGCGGCGTCTACCTCGATCTGCCGGCGAAGCTCTTCCCGCAGACGGTCCAGGCTGAGACGGGAAGGAAGTCGCTCATTAAGGTGGTCGATCCGGCGCCGCGCCAGATCCCGTCGCCCGAGGCGGTGAAGCGCGCGGTCGACCTCCTCAGGTCGGCGAAGAAGCCGCTCATCATCCTCGGCAAGGGCGCGGCGTATGCGCAGGTCGACACCGAGATCAAGGCGCTGGTCGAGAAGACCGGCATCCCGTACCTGCCGATGTCGATGGCCAAGGGCCTTTTGCCCGACACGCACGAGCAATGCGCGTCGGCCGCCCGCTCGTTCGTGCTGCCGGAGGCTGACGTCGTCATGCTGATCGGCGCGCGTCTCAACTGGCTGCTGTCCCACGGCAAAGGCAAGACCTGGGGCGGCGCGACCCCCCAGGCCTGGGGCGGGCAGAAGTTCGTGCAGGTCGACATCTCGCCCCAGGAAGCCGACAGCAACGTCCGGATCGATGCGCCGGTCGTCGGCGACATCGGCTCTTGCGTCTCGGCGCTGCTCGCCGGCATCGGCGCGAGCTGGCCGAAGCCGCCGGCGGACTGGCTCGACGCCGTTGCCGAGCGCAGGCGCAAGAACGTCGCCAAGATGGCCGAGACGCTCGCGAAGAACCCATCGCCGATGAGCTTCCAGAGCGCGCTCGGCGTCGTGCGGGATATCGTGAAGGCCAATCCGGACGCCGTCCTCGTCAACGAAGGGGCCAATGCGCTCGACTTCACGCGCAGCATCGTGGACATGTACAAGCCGCGCAAGCGCATCGACGTCGGCACCTGGGGCATCATGGGCATCGGCATGGGCTACTGCGTGGCCGCCACGGTCGTGACCGGCCAGCAGGTGATCGCGGTGGAGGGCGACAGCGCGTTCGGCTTCTCCGGCATGGAGACCGAGACGATCTGCCGCTACAAGCTGCCGGTGTGCATCGTGATCATGAACAACAACGGAGTGTATCGGGGCGACGAGGCGAACCCGACCGGCGGACCCGACCCGTCGCCGCTGGTATTCGTCAAGGACGCGCGCTACGAGAAACTGATGGAAGCCTTCGGCGGCGTCGGCGCGCACGTCACGACGCCGGCGGAGCTGCGCAGTGCGATGGAAGAAGCGATCCGGTCGCGGAGGCCCACGCTGATCAACGCGGTCATCGACGAGGGCGGCGGCACCGAGAGCGGTCGCATCACCAGCCTCAACCCCACTGCGAAAAGGAAGCCGTGACGGCAAGCCGCGTTCGAGCGTCGTCGATGACCGACCGACCTTCCGTCGAACGACGGTAGTGCGGCTGAGGCTCAACGCGGCCAGGCGATGTCTGGCGTGACGCAAACGCATAGGTGAATACGATGAGCAAGGCGCTGGACGGAGTGCGCATCCTCGACTTCACCCACGTGCAGTCGGGGCCGACCTGCACGCAGCTCCTGGCGTGGCTCGGCGCGGACGTGATCAAGGTCGAGCGCGCGGGCGAAGGCGACATCACCCGCGGGCAGCTCCGCGACATCCCGAAGGTGGACAGCCTCTACTTCACGATGCTGAATCACAACAAGCGCTCGATCACCGTCGATGCCAAGCACCCGAAAGGCAAGCAGGTGCTCGAGGCGCTCGTGAAGCAGTGCGACGTGCTGGTCGAGAACTTCGCGCCCGGCGCGCTCGACCGGATGGGCTTCACCTGGGAGCGCATCCAGCAGCTCAACCCGCGGATGATCGTCGCTTCGGTGAAAGGCTTCGGCCCCGGTCCCTACGAGGACTGCAAGGTGTACGAGAACGTCGCGCAGTGCGCCGGCGGCGCCGCGTCGACCACGGGCTTCGACGACGGGCCGCCGCTCGTCACCGGCGCGCAGATCGGCGACTCCGGAACCGGGCTGCATCTCGCGCTCGGCATTGTCGCGGCGCTGTATCAGCGCAAGACGACCGGCCGCGGACAGAAGGTGCTCGCCGCGATGCAGGACGGCGTGCTCAATCTCTGCCGCGTGAAGCTCAGGGACCAGCAGCGGCTCGACCGTACGCAGGTGATGGAGGAGTACCCGCAGTATCCCAACGGCCAGTTCGGCAGCGCCGTGCCGCGCGCGGGCAACGCCTCGGGCGGAGGGCAGCCCGGCTGGATCCTCAAGTGCAAGGGCTGGGAGAGCGATCCGAACGCGTACATCTACTTCATCACCCAGGCGCCGGTCTGGAAGGACATCTGCGAAGTCATCGGCCGCCCCGAGTGGCTCACCGATCCGCGCTACGCGACGCCCAACGCGCGCCTGCCGCACCTGATGGAGATCTTCGGCGAGATCGAGAAGTGGACCATGACCAAGACCAAGTTCGAGGCCATGGACATCCTGAACAAGCACGACATTCCCTGCGGCCCGATCCTTTCGATGAAGGAACTGGCCGAGGAGCCCAGCCTGCGCAAGACGGGCACCGTCGTCGAAGTCGACCATCCGACCCGGGGCAAATACCTCACGGTCGGCAATCCCATCAAGCTCTCCGACAGTCCCACCGAAGTGCGGCGCTCGCCGCTCCTCGGCGAGCATACCGACGAGGTGCTCGCCGAGCTCGGGTTCGACAAGGAACAGATCGCCAGCCTGCGCGCCGACAAGGCGATCTGACCCCGTTCAACGGCGGCCTCCAGCGCCGCCTAGCGCTTCTTCGAAAGGAAGACCAATGGCAGCCAACAAGACTGCGGTGCGGCAGATTCTCGACAATGCGAAGGCGGAGGGACGCACTTCGCTGACCGCGCCCGAAGGCAAGCTCGTCTGCGATGCCTACGGCATTCCGGTACCGAAGGAGGGCGTCGCGACGTCCGCGGCCGAGGCGGCGAAGCTCGCCGCGGGCATGGGTTTTCCGGTCGTGCTCAAGATCGTCTCGCCGGAGATTCTGCACAAGACGGAGGCGGGCGGCGTGCTGGTGGGCGTGAAGAGCGCCGACGAAGTCCAGAAGGGCTTCGACACCATCATGGCCAACGCGAGGAAGTACAACGCGAAGGCGCAGCTTCTCGGCGTCCAGGTCCAGCAGATGCTCTCCGGCGGCCAGGAGGTGATCGTCGGCTCGGTCACCGATCCTTCGTTCGGGAAGCTGGTCGCGTTCGGCCTCGGCGGCGTGCTGGTGGAAGTGCTGAAGGACATCACCTTCCGCCTGGCGCCGGCGTCGAAGGACGACGCGCTCGACATGCTCGACGGCATCGCCGCCGCGCCGATCCTGAAGGGGGTGCGCGGCGCCGCGCCCGTATCCCGCGAAGCGCTCGCGGCGGTCATCCAGAGCGTCTCGCAGCTCGTTTCGGACTTCCCCGAGATCGCCGAGATGGATCTGAACCCGGTCTTCGCCACGCCGAAGGGCGCGACCGCCGCCGACGTGCGCATCGTCTGCGACTGGAATCCGCCGCCGCCGCGGCACCGCTACAGCCAGGACGACATCGTCCGGCAGATGAACCGCATCATGAAGCCCGACGCGGTCGCGGTCATCGGCGCGTCGTCCGAGGACGGCAAGATCGGCAACTCGGTGATGAAGAACCTAATCAACGGCGGCTACGAGGGCGAGATCTACCCGATCCATCCCTCCGCGACCGAGATCCTGGGCCGCAAGACCTACAAGAGCGTGAAGGACGTGCCCGGGAAGATCGACGTGGCCGTGTTCGCGATTCCCGCGCCGCTGGTGGCCAAGGCGCTGGTCGAGGTCGGCGAGAAGCAGATTCCGGGCGCGGTGCTCATCCCGTCGGGCTTCGCGGAGACTGGCAACGTCGAGGGTCAGAAGGAGATCCAGGCGATCGGTCTGAAGTACAACGTGCGGCTGATGGGACCGAATATCTACGGCTTCTACTACACGTGGAAGAATCTCTGCGCGACCTTCTGCACGGCCTACGACTTCAAGGGCCACACGGCGCTGTCGTCGCAGTCGGGTGGCATCGGCATGGCGATCATCGGCTTCTCGCGCTCGGCGAAGATGGGCGTGTCGGCGATCGTGGGCCTGGGTAACAAGTCGGACATCGACGAGGACGACCTGCTCACGTTCTTCGAGCAGGACGACAATACGCACCTGGTCGCCCAGCATTGCGAGGACTTGAAGGACGGTCGCGCCTTCGCCGAGGCCGCCAGGCGGGTTTCGAAGAAGAAGCCGGTCGTCGTGCTCAAGGCCGGCCGCACGGCCATGGGCGCGCGCGCGGCGAGCTCGCACACCGGCGCGCTCGCGGGCAACGACAAGATCTACGAGGACGTGCTCAGGCAGTCGGGCGTGATCCGCGCGCGTTCGTTGCGCGACATGCTCGAGTATTCGCGCGCGATCCCGGTGCTGCCCACGCCCAAGGGCGAGAACGTCGTGATCATCACCGGCGCGGGCGGCTCCGGCGTGCTGCTGTCCGACGCCGTGGTGGACAACGGCCTCACGCTGATGCCGATGCCTCCCGATCTCGACGCCGCGTTCCGGAAGTTCATCCCGCCATTCGGCGCGGCGGGCAATCCGATCGACATCACCGGAGGCCAGCCGCCGAAGACCTACCAGGAAACGGTGCGGCTCGGCCTCCAGGACGAGCGCATCCACGCGCTCATCCTCGGCTACTGGCACACCATCATCACCCCGCCGATGGTGTTCGCGCGAACGATGGTGGAGGTGATCGAGGAGATGCGCGCCAAGGGCATCCACAAGCCGATCGTCGCGTCACTGGCCGGCGACGTGGAGGTCGAGGAGGCCTCGGAGTTCCTGTTCGATCACGGCATTCCCGCGTACCCGTACTCGACGGAGATTCCCGTCGCGGTGCTCGGCGCGAAGTACAAGTGGGCGCGGGGGGCGGGACTGATCTGACGCCGGCCGAAGAGCCGCGCTCACTCCGGGCGCACGGCGAGCATGATCTTGCCGATGTGCCGCGAGGACTCCATGAGGGCGTGCGCCGCTGCGGCCTCCGCGAGCGGGAACACGCGATAGATAGCCGGCTTCAGCGTCCCTTTCTCGAACAGCGGCCAGACTCTCTCGCGCAAGCTGCGGGCGATCCCCGCCTTCCGCTCGTTCGGGCTCGCGCGCATCGTCGAGCCGGTGATCGTCTGGCGCCTGATCATGACGAAGCGCCAATCGATCTCGGCGCGCGAGCCGCGGAGAAAGGCGATCAGCACGAGGCGGCCCTCGACCGCCAGGCTCTTGAGGTTCTTCTCGATGTAGTCGCCACCGACCATGTCGAGGATGACGTCGCAGCCGCGCTTGGCCGTGATGGCGGCCACCTCCGCCACGAAATCCTGCTGCCGGTAGTCGAGCGCGTGATCGGCGCCGAGCCGCCGGCAGGCTTCCGCCTTCTCGGCGCTGCCCACGGTGGTGATTACGCGCGCTCCGAAGGCCTTGGCGAGCTGGATGGCCGTGAGACCGATGCCGCTCGAGCCGCCATGGACGAGGAGCGTCTCGCCGCTTCTCAGCAACCCGCGCTCGAAACCGTTGTGCCAGACGGTGAAGTAGTTCTCGGGCAGGCTCGCGCCCTCGAGCGTCGACAGGCCTTCCGGGATCGGCAGGCAGAAAGCCGCCGGCGTCGTGCAGTATTCCGCGTAGCCGCCACCGGGCGTGAGCGCGCACACGACGTCGCCGATGCGCCACTCGCGCACGCCTTCGCCCAGCGCGGCGATGCTCCCCGCGACTTCCAGCCCGATGATCGGCGAGGCATCGGGCGGAGGAGGGTATCCGCCCGCGCGCTGCAGGCAATCCGGCCGGTTGACGCCCGCATAGGCGACGCGGATCAGCACCTCTCCGCGCCGGGGCTCGGGCAGCGGCCCCTGCGCGAGGCCGAGGACCTCGGGCGGTCCCGGCTCACGAGCCGCCACGTAACGCATCGTCGCCGGTAGATTCACTTCGCGCGGGCTGACCTTCGAGGAACGTACAATTGTAGCTTACGCTCCCCAGCATGAACGCCAACCTCTACGCGCTGCTGCGCGGCCATTTTCCGGACGATCCGGGTCAGCCCTGCATCCTCATTCCCGGCGGCCCGGTCATCCACTACGCGGATCTCGACGCGGCGTCGGCCCGCATCGCGCACGCGCTCGTCGACGCAGGCTGCGCGCCCGGCGACCGCATCGCGGTGCAGGTCGACAAGTGCTGGCAGGCGATCGCGCTCTACCTCGCGTGCCTGCGCGCCGGCTTCGTGTACCTGCCGCTCAACACCGCGTACCACAGAAGCGAGCTCGGCTACTTCTTCGCCGACGCCGAGCCAACCGCGATCGTGTGCAGCCCGGAGAGCGCCGACATGGTCTCGTCGCTGCGCCCACGGGCGGCGGTGCTCACCCTCGACGGCGACGCCGGGACGCTCCTCGAGCGCGCCGAAGACCGTGCCGACAGCTTCGAAACCGTGTTGCGCACGCCCGACGAGCCGGCCGCGATCCTCTACACGTCCGGCACGACCGGGCGCTCGAAGGGCGCGATGCTCTCACACCGCAACCTCGCGAGCAACGCGCTCACGCTGGTCGACCAGTGGGGATTCACGCGCGGCGATGTTCTCCTGCACGCGCTTCCCGTCTATCACGTTCACGGCCTGTTCGTCGCCTGCCACTGCGCGCTGCTCTCGAGCAGCCGCATGCTGTGGCTCAAGAGGTTCGATGCGAAGGAAGTAATCGCGCGCCTGCCGCAGGCGACCGTGATGATGGGCGTACCCACTTTCTATACCCGCCTGCTCGCCGAGCCGGGCTTCGACCGGCACGCCTGCCGCAACGTTCGCCTGTTCGTCTCCGGCTCGGCGCCGCTCCTGGCTGAGACCTTCGCGGAGTTCCGCGAGCGCACCGGCCACGTGATCCTCGAGCGCTACGGGTTGACTGAGACCGGGATGAACACCGCCAATCCGCTCGCCGGCGAGCGCGTCGCCGGCAGCGTCGGCCAGGCGCTGCCCGGCATATCGGTGCGCGTGGTCGGCGACGACGGCCATCCTTGCGCTGCCGGCACCGTGGGCGCGGTGCAGGTCAAGGGGCCGAACGTGTTCACCGGCTACTGGCGTATGCCCGACAAGACTCAGGAGGAGTTCACCTCCGACGGTTACTTTCGCACCGGCGACCTGGGCGAGTGGCTGCCCAACGGCTACTTGAAGATCTCGGGGCGCGCCAAGGATCTCATCATCACCGGGGGGCTCAACGTCTATCCCAAGGAGATCGAGGAGAAGATCGACGCCATCCCCGGCGTCGCCGAGTCCGCAGTGATAGGGCTGCCCGATCCGGACTTCGGCGAAGCCGTGACCGCAGTCGTCGTGCCGCGGCCCGGCCACGCATTGAGCGAGACGGAGCTCATCTCGGCGCTCAAGGACGAGATCGCCGGCTTCAAGGTGCCCAAGCGGGTGTTCTTCGTCGCCGCGCTTCCGCGCAACGCGATGGGCAAGGTGCAGAAGAAAGTGCTGCGCGAGACCTATGGCGAGACGTAGCGCGGTTCGCTGCCGCGCAGCGCCAAGTCCGGCTAGCCCTGGCCGACCAGGCCCGCGAAGGCCGCCGCCTTCCAGAGCATGTAGGCGCAGATCGCGAGCAGGAGATACGCGAACGCGCGGCGAAGCCTCGACACCGGCCAGCGGTGCGCGAGGCTCGCGCCGAGCGGAGCCGTCGCCATGCTCGCGAGCACGATGCCCGCGAGCGCCGGCAGATTGACGTAGCCGAAGGTGAGCGGCGGCAGATTCGGCTGGCGCATTCCGGCGACGACGTAGCCGATCGTGCCCGCCGCGGAGATCGGAAAGCCGATCGCCGCGGACGTCGCGACCGCATTGTGAACACGCACATTGCACCAGATCATGAACGGGACCGACAGAAATGCGCCTCCGGCGCCGACCATGCTGGACAGGATCCCGATCGTCGCGCCCACGCCAAAGAGACCCGGCTTGCCCGGCAGCTCCCGCGCCGCCTTCGGCTCTCGATGGAAGAGAATCTGCGCCGCGGCGACGCCCGTGAAGGCGGCGAAGAGCGCGGCGACCAGCGCCGAGGACATCACGGCGACGATCTGCGGCCCGACCAACGAGCCCGCGACGATACCCGGCGCGAGCGCCCAGACCACCGGCCAGAGCACTGCGCCGCGCCGCGCGTGCGCGCGCATGCTGGAGAGCGACGTGAACATGATGGTCGCGAGCGAGGTCGCGACGGCGATGTGAACGATGTGCTCGGGCGGAAAGCCCTCGTGCGCGAAGATCGCCGTGAGCACGGGAATCATCGTCATCGCCCCGCCGACGCCGAGCAGGCCGGCGAGAAAGCCGACCGCGCAGCCGATCGCGAGGAGGAGCGGAAGAAGCTGCCAGTGCACGGTCCGGCTCGCGCTAGCTTCTAAGCAGCGTGCCGGTGATGAACTTCCATTCCGCCGGATCGACGGGCGTGATCGAAAGCCGGTTTCCGGGTTGCAGCGCGCGCATCCCGGCGAGCTCGCGCTGCCCGCGCAGCTCCGCGAGCGGCACGAGACGCGTCTTCTCGACGAAGCTCACGTCGACGTTGAGCCAGCGCGGCGCGGCGCGCGTCGACTTCGGATCGTAGTACGGGCTCTTGCGGTCGAACTGCGAGGCGTCGGGGTAGGCCGGCTTGCTCACCCGCGCGATGCCGGCGATGCCGGGCTCGGGACAGCTCGAGTGGTAGAAGAAGGCTAGGTCGCCGACCTGCATCTGGTCGCGCATGAAATTGCGCGCCTGGTAGTTGCGCACGCCGAACCAGGGCGTGGTTCGCTTCGGTGCCTTGGCGAGATCGTCGATCGAGAACTCGTCCGGCTCGGACTTCATCAGCCAGTAGCGCATCGCCCGAATCGCGCCCCCAAGAAAAACGCGGCGCCGCTTGCACGACGCCGCGTCCGGATAAGGCCCCCCACCTGTGCCGTGCTGACCGTCATCTTGAACCTCGGTTCAAGAGGGTCGCCTGCCGGGATCATTAGGCGCTTCCGCGTAGGGAGCGCACACCGATCCGCTCTAGGCTCCGGCAACCTCGCTAACGTAGCATTGGTCCAAAGAGTGTATGGCCAGCTTCGAACACCGCAGGGGACGACCGCTTGCCGCAGGACAGCTCAGGTCTAGAACAACTTGTCCTGCTCCGCCATCGCACGATCGATAGCGGTCTGCATTGCAGAAATTCTACGCTGAAAGCCGGAGCTGTCAAAACCGCTTGTCGTCGCGGCGGCGTTGCGCGCGCCGAGCAGCTCATGCGCGATGTTGAGCGCAGCCATCACCGCGATCCGCTCGCTGCCCACCACCTTCCCCGCGTCGCGAATCTCGCGCATGCGCTTGTCGAGGAAAGCGACGGCTTGAAGGAGCTCCGCGCGCTCCGATTCCTTGCAGGCGACCCGATAGTCGCGCCCGAGGATCGAGACCTCGAGCGTGAGCGAACGATCGTCCATCAGGCCGCGCGGGAATCGGGCAGCTGCTGCAGCAGCGAGTCGAGACGCGTGGTCGCCGCCGCCATGCGCGCGGCGAGTGCGCGTTGCTGTTCCTGCGCCCGCCCGAGCTCGCGCTTGAGCGACTCGTTCTCGGCGCGCACGCGATGATAATCGGCGAGAAGCTTCGCGAGCCTCTGCTCGAGCCCTGCGAGTTCCGAGTCCATAAGGGCACTATAGGCGTAAGGTTTCCGCCGCGTCAACCGCGAAATGATCCCTGCGGTGCGTCTTCAGCCCGTCTGCAAAGCCTCGTATCGAACCTCGAGGATCTCGATCGCCTCGACGCCGCCCGGGCTTCGCAGCGTGACCGTATCGCCCTCGCGCGCCTTGATCAGCGCGCGCGCCATCGGCGACATCCAGCTGATATAGCCGCGCGCGGTATCGATCTCGTCGATGCCGACGATGGCGACCGTCCACTGCTTGCCGCGCGAATCGCTCACCGCGACGGTCGCGCCGAAGTAGATCTGATCGGCATTCTCGGCATCGCGCCGGGTCAGCGGATCCACGACCTCGGCCCGGTCCAGGCGGCTCACGAGGAAGCGGATGCGGCGATCGATTTCCCGCAGTCGCTTCTTGCCATAGATGTAATCGCCGTTTTCCGACCGATCGCCGTTGCCGGCCGCCCAGGCGACAGTGGCGACGAGCTCCGGGCGCTCCCTTTCGGCGAGCTGCGCGAGCTCCGCCTTGAGCCGCGCGAAGCCACCCGGCGTCATGTAGTTCCGGCTGCCGGCGGGGAGCGGCGAGGCGGCCTCGAGCTCCTCTTCGAGCTCGGTGTCCTGTTCGCGGGTAAAGGCCTTATTCATGGGCGTTCGACCGCTAGAGCGCGAAAAGGAACTCGCACTGCACCGGCGAGTTGATGATTATAGGCCTCGAGGGCCGCAGGCTATAATCGGCGCGGATTCCATCGCCGGCCGGTCGCGCTCCCCCGCTCGCTCCTCGCAATGCCTCGGACGTCCGCGGTGCCTGCATTGACGTCGCTCCTGGCGCTCGCCGCCATCGCTTTCGCGCTGTCGCTCTCGATGGGAAGCGTCGCCATCGATCCGGCGGCGATCTTCCAAGCGCTCTTCGCGCCAGCCGACGAGACGCAGCGGACGATCGTTCGCGAGCTTCGCCTTCCGCGCGCGATCGCCGCCTTCGCCACCGGCGGATGCCTCGCGCTCGCAGGCGCGCTGCTGCAGGTCCTCCTGCGCAACGCGCTCGCCGACCCGTACGTGCTGGGCGTGTCGGGAGGCGCCGCGGTCGGCGCGCTCGCCGCGATGCTGCTCGGCGCGGCGGCCTGGCTCGTCTCCGTCGGCGCATTCGGCGGAGCGCTCGTTTCCACGCTGATCGTGTTCGGGCTCGCGCGCGGCGCGGGACCGTGGTCGCCGACGCGGCTGCTGCTCACCGGCGTGGTGATCGCGTCGGGGTGGGGGGCCACGGTGGCGCTCATCCTGTCGCTCGCGCCCGAAGCTCAGTTGCGCGGCATGCTCTTCTGGCTGATCGGCGACCTCTCCGCACCGCCCGCTGCCTGGTCGACGCTGGTAGTGCTCGCGTTCGCGCTCGCCGCCGCGATGCCCTTCGCCCGCGATCTGAATGCGCTCGCCCGCGGCGAGACGATCGCCGCTGCGCTCGGAGTCGACGTCGCGCGCCTGCCCTGGCTCCTGTTCGCGCTCTCGGCGCTGCTCACGGCGGCGGCCGTCACGACCGCGGGCGCGATCGGCTTCGTCGGCTTGATCGTTCCGCACGCGATCCGGCTCGTGCTCGGCAACGATCAGCGCATCCTGCTGCCGGCGTCCGCCCTCGCGGGCGGCGCGCTGCTGCTCTTCGCCGACACGCTCGCGCGCCGGATCGCCGCGCCGGCCGAGCTTCCCGCCGGTGTGGTCACCGCGCTCGTGGGCGTGCCCGTGTTCGTCTATCTGCTGCATCGGGAGCGCCACTGAGTGAGCGCGCCGATCCTGGCCGCGCGCGCGCTCGCGGTGACGATCGCCGGGCACACGATCTGCCGCGATCTCGATCTCGCGGTCGCCCCGGGGGAGCGCTGGGCCGTTCTCGGCCGCAACGGCGCGGGGAAGACCACGCTGCTGCACACGCTCGCCGGGCTGCGCGCCGCCGCGGCCGGCACGATCGAGCTCGTCGGCCGGCCGCTCGGCTCGATTCCGCGGCGCGAGGTCGCGCGGCTCCGCGGCGTGCTGCCGCAGCAGGACGTCGACGCCTTTCCCTCGACGGTGCTCGAGACGGTGCTGGTCGGCCGCCATCCGCATCTCGGGCGCTGGCAGTGGGAAGGCGCGGACGACATGGGCGCGGCCCGCGAGTCGCTCGCCGCCGCCGACATGGCCGGCACCGAGGCTCGCGACGTCGGCACGCTCTCCGGGGGCGAGCGGCGCCGCGTCGCGCTGGCGGCGCTTCTCGCGCAGGAGCCGCAGCTCTTCCTCCTCGACGAGCCGGCGAGTCACCTCGACCTCGCGCATCAGATCGCGCTCCTCGATCGCCTGGCCGAGCGCGTGCGCGCCGAGCGCAAGGCGCTGGTGATGGTCGTGCACGACGTCAATCTCGCGCTGCGCTATTGCGACCGCGCGGTGCTGCTCTCCGGCGGTACGGCGGTCGCGGGCTCGGCGGAGGCGCTCCTCACTCCGGAGCGGCTCTCCGCGCTCTACGGAGTCGAGCTGCGCGAGCACGCCACGGCGCGGGGGCGCTTCTTGGCGCCGGGCTAGCGAAGCCGCGCTTCAGCGCTGCGCGCTCGCTCGCGCCCGATCGAGCGCGGCGCAGAGCTGCTCCACGCCGTCGACGAAGCGCGGGCCGGCACGGTGCAGCAGATTGGCATCGACGACGTAGAGGTTTCCCCGCGCGACGGCAGGCAGCTCGCGCCACTGCCGCCACTCATCGAGCCACGGGGGGCGGACCGCGTCGTCGGTCGCCGCGATGATCGCCTCGGGCCGCGCGGCGAGCACGTCTTCGACGCCGACCCTGGGCGCCGGCGTGGACAGGCCCTCGAACACGTTCTCCGCGCCGCACAGCGCGAGCGCGGCGCTGATCAGATGGCGACCTCCGATCGTGTAGAGCGGCTTGGGCCAGATCTCGTAGAACACCGAAACCTTCGCCGCGCCGCGCTCGAGCGCGGCGAGCGCGGCGAGCCGCGAACGCAAGTTCGCTGCCGCAGCCGTGGCGGTCGCTTCGCTTCCTGCCAGCGTCCCGAGGCGCTCGAGTTCCTCCGGAATGCCTTCGGGCGTACGCGGATCGGACACGTAGACCGGCACGCCCAGGCCGCGCAGGCGCTCGACCTGACCCGGCGCGAGATACGGCCACGCGACCGCGAGGTCGGGCTTGAGCGCGGCGATGCGCTCGAGGTCGAGGGCGGCCGCGTCGCCGACCCGCGGCAGGAGACTCGCCTGTGGCGGCGCGTCCGCGGGTGAGATTGCACCGACCACCCGATCTCCAGCGCCGGCCGCGAAGAGCAGCTCGGTGGCGTGCGGCGCGAGGCTCACGATGCGTTTCGCCGGCGCGGCGAGCTCGATGCGCTCGCCGGTCGCATCGATGGCCGCGACCGGCGCTCCCAGACACTGCGTCGCGGCGAGCCATGCCGCGAGACAGGCGAGGCGGGCCGCGGCGCGCATCGCGTTCTTCAATACCGATAGCGCACGCCGGCGAAGATGGCGGCGCCCGCGGTGTTGTAGTCGGCCGCGAGCTCGTAGTGCTTGTCGAGCACGTTCGTGCCCCGGGCGAAGAGCGTCCACCCCGCCCCCAGGTCGTATTCCGCGGTGAGATTGACCAGCGCATAGCCGCCCATGCGGATGGTGTTGGCGGCATCGTCGAATCTGGCGCCCGACGCGACGACTTCCGCTCCGACCCGCAGGGCGTTCCAGGACCGGGCGACGGTGATCGCGCCGTGGCGCCGCGCCCGGCGCGGCAGCAGGTTGCCCGTCGCATTGTCGAGGGGACGCTGCAGATCCAGGCTGCCGCGCATGTCGACTCCGGCCGCCCGCCCCTCGAGCTCGAAGGTCACGCCCTCGAGCGTCGCGGATTCGACATTCTGCGGCACGCAATTGAAGGATGGGTCGCACTCGAAGACGATGAGATTGCTCACTCGATTGCGATAAGCGACCAAGCCCGCAGACAGACCGTTACCCGCGTAGCGCAGCGCGGCCTCTGCGTTGTGCGAGCTTTCGGGCTGGAGGTCCGGATTCGAGAAACCCGGGTAGTAGAGGTCGTTGAACGTCGGCGCCTTGAAAGCCGTGCCGTAGCTCGCGCTCGCGCGGACCCCGCCGCCGAAGCTGTAGCCGTAGGCTATCGCGCCCGTGGTGCGGCCGCCGAATTGCGAGCTGTCGTCGTGCCGCAGATTCGCCTGCAGGGCATTCGGGCCGTCGCGCCATTGCCAGACGGCCCCCGCGGCATTGGTATTGCGCATCGTGACGGAGAAGGGCGGATCGCTCGCCAGGTGTTCCTCGCGGCGCTCGAAGATCACCGAGAGCTGCGACGACGTAAGCGCGAAGTCGTTCTGCCACGTGTATTGCCGCTGTCGCGTGCGGAAGGGCGATGTCCCGAACGATGTCTGAGAAACGCTGTCGTCGTCGCCTTCGCCCGCCTCGAGCCGGCTCACCCAGAAGGACGCGAGGCGATTCCGGCTCGCGATCGAATAGCTGTCGAGCGTCGTGATCGTACGGTCGTCGAAGAAGGGCATGCCCGCGTCGAACTGGGCGTTGAGGCGACTGTGGAAGAACTGCGCGGAAAGCTCCTGGTCGGGCGCGAACCTGTAGGCGATGCTGCCGCTGGCATTGTCGTCCCTGTAGCCGTCGCGATCGGGGTTGTACGAAAAATTGTCCGGATTGCCGATAGCGTTGAAGCCGCCGCTGCGCTGCGCCCCGACCTGCAGGGCATAGCGCAGGCCGCCTGGCGCGCCCGAGACCCCGCCGGTCGCCTGACCGGTCGCGTAGGTGCCGTAGCCGACCGTCGCGTTCGCGGAGAATGCGCTCGCCCCGCGGCGAGTGAAGATCTGGATGACGCCGCCGACGGCATCGCTGCCGTAGAGGCTCGACGCCGGGCCGCGCAGGATCTCAATGTGGTCGATTTCCGAGAGCGGAATCGCCTCCACGGGCGTGGTCCCGGCGCTGGACGAGCTGACGCGCAATCCGTCGACCAGCACGAGCGTGTGGTTGCTGTTGGCGCCCCGCAGGAATATGGCGCCGGTCGTTGCCGGTCCCCCGTTGCTGGCAATTTCCACACCCGGCACGCGTGTGAGGAGCTCGGCCAGGCTGTCGACGCCGGCGTGCGCGATATCGTCGGCAGTGAGCACCGTGACGTCGGCGATGAGGTCCGCGATCGGCTGCGGCGAGCGCGCGGCGGTGACCACGACGCGATCGAGGCTCGTGGCCCCTGTCGAGGTCTGCGCCTGGGCGGCACCGGTGCAGGCAACAAGCGTCCCGGCGAGCGCAGCGGCCCGCCGACCGAAGCAGTGGATCATTTCCGTTCCTCCGCGCATGCCGTGCGTCCCCGCACGGCGGTGGATCGATGCAGCGCGGAAGTCGGAGAAACGGCGGGAGGTCGCCAGCGTCGCGACGGTCCGGCCGCGACCCGCCGCCCGCGGTGCGCCTGGCGCCGGCGCGACGGGCAAGGACCACGCCGGATGCAGGCCGGTCTCCGGGCTCGTCGACGAGTGCTCAAGGACCGTTTGCCTTCCCGCGCGCCGTCCGGTGCGCAGTGGCGTCGTCCAACGGTCCGCATCGACCTACCGTTGCGGGGGCAGCGCCGGCTTGAAACATCGTGCTTCGACCGGCTTCCCGTTTCACCCGCCGCACATGAATCGCGCGGCGGACACCTGCGGCCCCGATTATACCGGGCCCCCGCCGCCCCGGTCGGATGGACCCCGGCTGGTATAATCCTCGCCCCTTTCACGCCGCCACCTTCCTTCGCCGTCCAGTGACGCCCCGGCTGTACATACGCACGTTCGGCTGCCAGATGAACGAGTACGACTCGGACAAGATGGCCGACGTGCTGCACGAGGCGGAAGGCTTCGAGCTCACGCAGGACCCCGAAGCTGCCGACGTGATCCTGTTCAACACCTGCTCGGTGCGCGAGAAGGCGCAGGAGCGCGTGTTCCACGACCTGGGGCGAGTCCGCCGCTTCAAGCAGGCGAATCCGGAGCTCATCATCGGGGTCGGCGGCTGTGTCGCGAGCCAGGAGGGCGCGGCGATCGTGAGCCGCGCGCCGTACGTGGACGTGGTCTTCGGCCCCCAGACCCTGCATCGATTGCCAGCGCTGATCGCCCGTTGCCGCGCCACGGGCCGACCCCAGGTCGACGTGAGCTTTCCCGAGGTGGAGAAGTTCGACCGCCTGCCGCCCGCGCGCGTAGAGGGGGCGAGCGCCTTCGTCTCGATCATGGAGGGCTGCAGCAAGTACTGCAGCTTCTGCGTGGTCCCGTACACGCGCGGCGAGGAGGTCTCGCGCCCGTTCGACGACGTGCTCACCGAGGTCGCCGATCTCGCCGACCAGGGCGTGAAGGAGATCACGCTGCTCGGCCAGAACGTCAACGCCTATCGCGGCCGGATGACCGCCGGCGGCGAGACGGCGGACTTCGCGACGCTGCTCGACTACGTGGCGGAGGTGCCGGGTCTCGCACGGATCCGCTTCACGACCTCGCACCCGAAGGAGATGACCAGCCGGCTGATCGAAGCCTACGGACGCATCCCGAAGCTCGTCTCGCAGCTCCATCTGCCCGTGCAATCCGGCTCGGACCGGGTGCTCGCGGCCATGAAGCGCGGCTATACGGCGCTCGAATACAGGTCGATCGTCCGGCGTTTGCGCGCGGTGCGGCCGCAATTGTCGCTGTCGTCGGACTTCATCGTCGGCTTTCCCGGCGAGTCCGAGCGCGACTTCGCGCAGACGATGCAGCTGATCGACGAGGTGGGCTTCGACGGCAGCTTCAGCTTCCTCTATAGCCCCCGCCCGGGAACACCGGCGGCCGATTTTGCGGATCGGGTTCCTCCGGCGACCGCGCAGGAGCGCCTCAAGCGCCTGCAAGGCGCCATCGACGCGAGCTACGGCGAGCACAGCCGGCGAATGATAGGCGGCATCGAGCGCGTGCTCGTGACGGGCGCGGCGGCGAGGGGCGATCGCGAGCTCGCTGCGCGCACCGAGAATAATCGCGTGGTCAATTTCCACGGCGATCCCGCCCTGATCGGCAGCTACGTCGCCGTGCGGATCACCGCCGCCCGGCCGCATTCGCTGCGCGGCGAGCGTGCGGACGCATGACGGGCCTTTGGCGGTGTGGCGCGGAATCCCGGCTTCCGGAGCGCGCTTTTTTCACGCTTGACGAGGTGTGCAGCGATGTCTGAACGCAGCTTTCCGGCCCTGCTTCTCCTTCCCGCGGCGCTGTCGGCGTTCGTCCTGGGCTGCGCCACCGCCCCGCAGACCGACCCGGGCGCGGTCGCCGCGGCCGCAGCGGCCGGGACTGCCGCCGCCGCGGCGAGCGGCGCACCCGGCGATGCTTCCGCAGCGAATCCTTCGCCGACCGCAGCGTCTTCCCGCCCGAGCAACCCTGCGGCCATCGCTGCCGCCGCAGCCGCGGCAGCCGCCGCCGCGGCCGGTCAGCAGAAGCCTTTCGCCGAAGTCATCAAGGAAGCCAAGGAGCAGCCGGGGCTCTTCAATCTCTACACCACGGAGGAGAAGGTCTGGCTCGAGGTCGCGCCGGAGCAGTTCGACCGGCCGTTCTTCCTGCACATCAACCGCACGCAGGGCCTCGGCCAGCGCGAGCCCTTCGTGAGCCCCATGCTGCGCTCCTACATCGTCGAGTTTCACCGGCTGGGCAACCTGGTGCAGATGCTCGCCAAGAACACCCAGTTCTTCGCGGCGGAGGGCACGCCGCTCGCGCGCGCGGTGAGGGAATCCTTGAGCGACAGCCTGCTCGGCTCGGTGCCGGTCGCGAGCCAGCCGCATCCGGAGCGCAAGTCAGTGCTGATCGAGGCGAACGCGCTGTTCCTGACCGACATCCCGGGCGGCGCGACGTTCCTCGATACGTCGTACCGGATGCCCTACGCGCTCGATCCCCGCAACTCGAGCATCACGTCGACGCACGTGACGCCCGACATGGTGGGCCTCGGAGTCTCGGCTCACTACGCGGTGCCCAGGATCGCCGCGCCGCCGCTGGTGCCCAATCCCTCGGTCCCCTACGTGCCGCCGCCGACGCATCTCGAGGACCTGCGCAGCCTGTTCCTGGGCTACTACTACTCGCTCACGCCGCTGCCGGCGCCGATGCACCCGCGCGTCGCCGACGACCGGCTGGGGCATTTCGTCGTGCATCGCTTCGAGTTCTCCGACGACGTCGCGGCGTTCCCCGACATCTACTACGTGAAGCGGTGGCGGCTGGAGAAGAAGGACCCCGACGCCGCGCTATCCGAACCGAAGGAGCCCATCGTCTACTGGCTCGACCGGAACATTCCGGAGAAGTACCGCGAGACCGTGAAGGCGGGGATCCTCGAATGGAACAAGGCGTTCGAGAAGATCGGCTTCAAGGACGCGGTCCGGGTCGAGGTCCAGCCGGACAATGCCGACTTCGATACCGCCGACGGGCGCCACTCGTCGGTGCGCTGGGTGGTGCGCGACGAGCCCGGGGCGCTGGCGATCGGCCCCAGCGTGGCCGATCCGCGCACCGGCGAGATCCTCGATGCCGACATCGAGATCGAGGAAGGCTGGACGAGGCTTCCGCGCCGCCAGGCCGCCGAGCAGTTCCCGCCTAGGCACGTGCCCGCGACGGGTGACGATTCGTTCTGCGACTACGGCGACGTGGCCTTCGACGAGCTCGCGTTCGCGCTCGACCTGCTGGTCGCCCGCGGCGAGATCGATCCCGACGGACCGGAAGCGGACGCCTACGTGAAGGCCACGCTCAAGGACGTGGTCACGCACGAAGTCGGGCACACCCTCGGGCTGCAGCACAACTTCCGTGCCTCCACGATCTATACGCAGAAGCAGCTCTCGGATCCGGCTTTCACCCACAGCAACGGCATCGGCGGCTCCGTCATGGACTATAACGCGATCAACCTCGCGCTCCAGGACGAGCCTCAGGGCGACTACGTCATGCACGGCCTGGGTCCGTACGACTACTGGGCGATCGAGTACGCCTACACGCCGATCCCGCCGGAGCGCGAGAAGGCGGAGCTCGAGAGGATCGCCTCGCGCAGCACCGAGCCGCAGCTCGCCTTCGGCAACGACTACGATGCCGGCTTCGGCGGCGCCGCCGAGGGCATGGACCCGCAGGTCAACCGCCGCGACCTCGGCAGCGACCCGCTCGAATACGCCGAGCGCCGGCTCGAGCTGTCTCGCGAGCTCTGGGATCGCCTGCAGACGCGCGAGCTCAAGCCCGGCGAGAGCTACGAGATGCTGCGCCGGAACTTCCTCGCGGGACTGACGCAGGTGGGCAACGCCACGATCATCGCCGCGAAGTACGTCGGCGGCGTCGTGTACGTGCGCGACCACGCCGGCAGCGGTCGTGAGCCCTTCACCCCGGTTACCGCCGCGCGCCAGCGCGCCGCGCTCAAGGAGATCGCCAGCGGGCTGCTGTCGGTCGACAGCTTCCAGCTTCGGCCCGAGTTCGTGCGCCGGCTGACGGTCAACCAGTTCGACCGGACCCGTGACCACCCCGACCTGAGCGCGGTGACGCCGGACATCTCCCTCACCTCACGGATGCTGTCGATCCAGAGGGCGGTGCTCGATCAGCTGATGAGCGACGCCGTCGCGACGCGCATCGAGGAAGGGACCTACCGGGAAGACCGGGCCGGGCGCAGCTTCCGGCTCTCCGAGCTCTACGACACCCTGCAGAGCGCGATCTGGAGCGAGCTGAAGACCGGGCGCGACATCTCGGTGTTCCGCCGCAATCTGCAGCGCGAGCATTTGAAGCGCGTCGCGGGCACGCTGCTGCGGCCGTCGACGACGATGCAGGCGGATGCGCGCTCGCTGCAGCGCGAGAACGCGAAGCAGCTCCTCGCGCTCATCAGGACGGCGAAGAGCGGGCCCGCGCTGTCCAAGGAGGCACGCGCGCACCTGGGCGAATGCGAGAACACGCTCGAGGAAGCGCTCAAGGCTCCGCTGCAGCGCCCGGGCGTCTAGCCGCGAGCACCCCTTGCGACCCGCGACCGCCGAGCTGGAGCTATCGCCGCTCGACAATCGCGCGCTCGCGAATCTGTGCGGGGCCCTCGACGCCAACCTTCGCCAGATCGAAGCCGCGCTCGACGTGACGATCGCTCATCGCGGCGCGGCGTTCACCTTGCGCGGCGCCGCGCAGCAGGTCGAGCGCGCCGCCGCCGCGATCGAGCGCTTCTACGCCCAGGCGAAGGAGCCGCTCACCGTCGACGACATCCAGCTCGGCCTCATCGAGCTTTCCGGCGCGCCGCCCGCGGCGAGCGCCCCCGCGGGCGAGAGCGCCGGCGAGTCTCCGGTCCTGCGCACGCGGCGCACCGATCTTCATGGACGCACGCCCAACCAGATCGCGTACCTCAAGAACATCCAGGCGCACGACATCACGATCGCGATCGGACCGGCCGGCACCGGCAAGACCTATCTCGCCGTCGCCTGCGCCGTCGACGCGCTCGAGCGCGACGCGGTCAAGCGGATCGTGCTGGTGCGCCCGGCGGTCGAGGCCGGCGAGCGCCTGGGCTTCCTCCCCGGCGACTTCGCCCAGAAGGTCGATCCCTATCTTCGGCCGCTGTACGACGCGCTCTACGATCTCATGGGCTTCGACAAGACCGCAAAGCTCTTCGAACGCAACGCGATCGAGATCGCGCCGCTCGCCTACATGCGCGGCCGCACGCTGAACCACTCTTTCATCATCCTCGACGAGGCGCAGAACACCACGCCCGAGCAGATGAAGATGTTCCTGACGCGCATCGGCTTCGGCACCAAGGCGGTGATCACCGGCGACGTCACCCAGATCGACCTCGCGCGCGGGCAGAAGAGCGGGCTCATCGAGGCGCGGCGCATCCTCGCCGACGTGCGCGGGATCGCGTTCACCGACTTCACCAGCGCCGACGTCGTCCGGCACCCGCTGGTGCAGCGGATCATCAGCGCCTACGAGAAGCACACCGATCGCGAGCGCCGCGACGCGCCGGTCGCGCCGCGGCGTCGAGAGCGATGAGCCGCCGCCCTGCGGCGCAGCTGACTCTCTCCGTGCAGTACGCCGTCGCAGCGGACGGACTGCCGGCACGTGCCTTGCTTCGCCGCTGGGTGCGCGCGGCTCTGCTTCCGGCGACACGCCGCGCCGCGATCACGCTGCGCCTCGTCGATTCCGCGGAAGGCCGTGCGCTCAATCGCCGTTATCGCTCGCGGACCCGCGCGACCAACGTGCTGTCGTTCGTGTACGATGACAGCCTCGGAAGCTTGGAAGGCGACATCGTGCTGTGCGCTCCGGTATTGCGCCGCGAAGCCGCCGCGCAGGGCAAGCCGTTGACGGCGCACTGCGCGCATCTGGTCGTCCACGGGGTTCTCCACCTTCAGGGCGCCGACCACGAAGACGCCGCGGACGCCGTGCGGATGGAGGCGCAGGAGGCCGCGATCCTCGCCCGCCTGGGCTTTGCCGATCCGTACCGGCCGCGGCCGGCGGCGCCTCGCGGCAGCCGCTAGCATGACTCCCTCCGCCGACCACGACGACCGCGAGCGCCCGACGCTGCTCGAGCGGCTGTCCGCGTTTCTCACCCGCGAACCCGAGGATCGCGACGAGCTGCTGACGCTGCTGCACGGCGCCTTCGAGCGCAAGCTCCTGGACGCCGACGCGCTGTCGATCATCGAGGGCGCGCTGCAGGTTTCGGAGATGACGGTGCGCGACATCATGATCCCGCGCGCCCAGATGGACGTGGTGTCGATCGAGGACGATCCCGCGCAGTTCATCCCCTTCGTGCTCGAGACGCGACACTCGCGCTTTCCGGTCGTGGGCGAGAACAAGGACGACATCGTGGGCATCCTCCTCGCCAAGGAGCTGCTCAACTACTACGCCAATCCCGAAGCGTTCAACCTGCACGACACGCTGCGCCCCACCGTGTTCGTGCCCGAGTCCAAGCGCCTCAACGTGCTGCTGCGCGAGTTCCGTGCCAACCGCAATCACATCGCGATCGTGGTCGACGAATACGGCGGCGTTTCGGGCCTGGTGACCATCGAGGACGTGCTCGAGCAGATCGTCGGCGACATCGAGGACGAATACGATTTCGACGAAGCCGAGGACAACATCATCCCGGAGGGAGGAAGCCGCTACCGGGTGAAGGCCCAGACCGAGATCGCCGATTTCAACGCCACGCTGGGCGCGAGCTTCAGCGACGAGGAGTTCCACAGCATCGGCGGCGTCGTGCTGCAGGCGTTCGGTCGCCTGCCCAAGCGAGGCGAGACCACCAGCATCGCGAACTTCCGCTTCAAGGTCGTGCGCGCCGACAGCCGGCGCATCTACACGCTCGAAGTCGAGCGGCTCGCGCCCGAGCCCCGGGCGGAGACGCCGACCGACGCGCCGTAGGCGCGATTCGAGCCCGCGTGTCGCCGAGGTTCCCCGGAGTACCCCCGATCGCGCTCGCCGCCGGGGCGTTCGTGCTCGGCGCCGCGACGGTCCTGAGCTTTGCCCCCGTGGGACTGTGGCCGCTCGAGATCCTGGCGCTGGCCGCACTCTTCGCCCTGTGGAACGGCGCCGAGTCGGCGCGGCGCGCCGCGGCCGTCGGCTTCGCGTTCGGACTGGGCCTGTTCGGCGCCGGGGTGTCCTGGGTCTACGTCGCGCTCTCCACGTTCGGCGGGATGCCGGCGGCCGCGGCGGGGCTCGCGACGCTCGTCTTCTGCGCGTATCTCGCGCTGTTCCCCGCGGCAACGGGCTTCGTCTGCGCGCGGCTTGCGCGCCCGGCCACGGGCGAGCGGCTGGCGATCGCGGCGGGGATGTGGACGCTCATGGAATGGCTGCGAAGCTGGCTCTTCTCCGGCATGCCCTGGCTCTCGGTGGGCTACGCGCAGATCGCCTCGCCGCTCGCCGGCTACGCCCCGCTCGGCGGCGTCTTTCTCGTCGGGCTCGCCGCTACGCTCACCGCCGCGCTCGTCGCCTACGCGGCGCGACCTCCGCGCGCGGCGAACCGCGGTTCCACGCTGATCGCGCTGGCCGCGCTCGCCGGGATCTGGGTTGCAGGGGCGGGCCTGGGCGCGATCGAATGGAGCCGCCCATCCGGCGCACCGGTCACGGTCAGCCTAGTCCAGGGCAACATCGAGCAGGACATTAAGTTCGATCCCAAATTCCGGGACGAGACGCTCGCGGTCTACGCGGGGCTCGTGGACGAGGCCCGGGGACGCCTGACCATCCTTCCGGAATCCGCGCTGCCGATGTTCGCCGACGAGGTACCGCCGGAATACATCGCGCGGCTCCGCGCCGCGGCGCTCGCGCGTCACGGCGAGCTCGTGCTGGGGTTGTTCTTCTTCGAGCCGCGGGGCCCCGAAGAGAGCGAGGATCACTACTTCAACAGCGTCGTGACCATCGGCAGCGCCGAGACGCAGGTCTACCGGAAGCGTCACCTCGTGCCGTTCGGCGAGACGATCCCGCTCAAGCCGCTCGTCGGCTGGTTCATCCGCAGCGTGCTGCACATCCCTCTCGAGGACCAGACGCCCGGCCCGCCGCATCCGGTGCCCCTCGAGATCGCCGGAGAACGCGTCGCCATGAGCATCTGTTACGAGGATGCCTTCGGTGCGGAGCAAATCGAGCAGGCGCGGGAAGCCACTCTGCTCGCGAACGTCACCAACGACGCCTGGTACGGACGCTCGCTCGCCGCGGAGCAGCACGAGCAGATGGCCGCTTTCCGCGCGCTCGAAACCGCTCGGCCCATGCTGCGCGCGACCAACACCGGCATCACCTCGATCATCGACCATCGCGGTGGCGAAGTCGCACGCCTGCCGTGGTTCACGCGCGGGGTGCTCGAAGGCGAGATCGCGGGGCGCACCGGGTTGACTCCGTATCTGCGCTTCGGCGACGCGACGAGCGTGGTCGCATCGCTGGCTCTCGCCGCGGCGGGTCTTCTGGCCGCCTGGCGACGGGGCGCCTGACCCGGGGCCGTGCGCGCCCAGAGGGCAAGGCCCCGGCGCGCCCAGTGGCGTGCCGCGCGCATCATCCAGTAACATCGCGGGCGTCGCTTTTTCCCTGTCCCGGCACCATGCTCTCGTTCCAGCAGGTGATCCTCAAGCTCCAGGACTACTGGGGAGGCCAGGGCTGCGCGCTGCTGCAGCCCTACGACATGGAGGTCGGCGCAGGAACCTCGCACACGGCCACGTTTCTGCGCGCGCTCGGCCCCGAGCCGTGGCGCGCGGCCTACGTCCAGCCTTCGCGACGGCCGAAGGACGGTCGCTACGGCGAGAATCCCAACCGGATGCAGCACTACTACCAGTACCAGGTGGCGCTCAAGCCGTCTCCGTCGAACATCCTGGACCTCTATCTCGGCTCTCTCCAAGCGCTGGGCTTCGACCTCGCCGGCAACGACGTGCGCTTCGTCGAGGACGACTGGGAGAATCCCACGCTCGGCGCCTGGGGGCTCGGCTGGGAGGTGTGGCTCAACGGCATGGAGATCACGCAGTTCACCTATTTTCAGCAGGTCGGCGGCCTCGACTGCGATCCGATCACCGGCGAGATCACCTACGGGCTGGAGCGGCTCAGCATGTACCTGCAGGGCAAGGACAACGTCTTCGACCTCGTCTGGACGGAGGGCCTCACCTACGGCGACGTCTATCACCAGAACGAGGTCGAGCAATCGACGTACAACTTCGAGCAGTCGAACGCCCCGCGGCTCTTCGAGCTGTTCTCGTTCTTCGAAAGCGAGGCGAAGCGCCTGCTGGAAGCGAAGCTCGCGCTCCCCGGCTACGAGATGATTCTCAAGGCGGCGCACAGCTTCAACCTGCTCGACGCGCGCGGTGCCATCTCGGTCACCGAGCGCGCCGCCTACATCGGGCGCATCAGGGCGCTCTCGCGCCTGGTGGCCGTGGCCTACGTCGCGTCGCGCGAGGCGCTAGGCTTTCCGATGCTGCCCGAAGCTCTCAAGCGCAGCGCCGCATGAGCGCAGGCGCCGCGACCTTGCTGGTCGAGCTCGTCACCGAGGAGCTGCCGCCCAAGGCGCTCAAAAGCCTCGGGGCTGCATTCGCCGAGACGCTCGCCGCGGGGCTGCGCGCCCGCGACCTTCTGACCCCTTCGAGCGAGCTCACGCCCTACGCGACGCCTCGCCGGCTGGCCGTCTCGATCACCCATGTGCTGGCAACCGCGCCCGACCGCCCTTTCAAGGAGAGGCTCCTTCCGGTGAGCGTCGCCTTCGACACGCAAGGCCGGCCGACGCCGGCGCTCATCGGCAAGCTCAAGGCGAAGCAGCTCTCGCACCTCGATCCCGCGTCGCTCACGCGCGAGCACGACGGCAAAGTCGAAGCCTTGTACTACGAAGACGTCGCGAAGGGCGGCGCGCTGGCCATCAGCCTGCAGGCCGCGCTGGAGGAGGCCGTGGCCAAGCTGCCGATCCCGAAGGTCATGAGCTACGCGGGAGCCGGCGGCTACTACAACGACCGGCAATTCGTGCGCCCCGCGCATCGGCTGGCCGCGCTGCACGGGCGCGACGTCGTCGCCGTCGGCGTCCTGGGGCTCGCAGCGGGGCGCAGCACCGAAGGCCATCGCTTCCTCGGGCGCAGGGAGCTGGAGCTCGCTGCGGCCGACGCCTACCCCGACGCGCTCGAAGCCGAAGGCAAGGTCCTGGCCGCGTTCGGATTGCGCCGCGAGCGAATCGTCGAGATGCTGGAAGCGGCGGCGGCCGGCGCGCGCGTGATCAAGCCCGACGCGCTCCTCGACGAAGTGACCGCGCTCGTCGAATGGCCGAAGGTCTACACCGGCGGCTTCGACGCGACGTTCCTCGACGTGCCGCGAGAGTGCCTGATCCTCACGATGCAGCGCAATCAGAAGTATTTCGCGCTGGAGAGCGAGGACGGAAGGCTGCAGAACCGGTTCCTCCTCGTCTCCAACATCGATGCGCGCGATCCCGAGCCGATCGTCCGCGGCAACGAGCGCGTGCTCCGCGCCCGTCTGGCCGACGCGAAGTTCTTCTACGACCAGGATCGCAAGGCGACGCTGGAATCGCGCGTGCCGCGGCTCGCGCAGGTCGTCTATCACAACAAGCTGGGCAGCCAGCTCGACCGCGTGACCCGCGTGCAGGCGATCGGCCGGTTCATCGCCGGGCACGTCGGCGCTGACGAACGCCTCGTCGAGCGGGCCGCGCACCTCGCCAAGGCGGACCTGCTCACGGAGATGGTCGGCGAGTTCCCGGAGCTGCAGGGCATCATGGGGCGGTACTACGCGCTCCACGACGGCGAGCCTGCTGCCGTCGCCAACGCCATCGGCAGCCAGTATCTGCTCCGGCAGGACGCTGCCGCGTGGGCGCAGAACCCGACCGGCGCAACGCTGATGGCCGCCGATCGAACCGAGACGCTGGTCGGTATCTACGGCATCGGGCTCGTGCCGAGCGGCGAGAAGGATCCCTACGGGCTCCGGCGAGCGGCGCTCGGATTGATCGATGCCTTCGAAGCTTTCGGCGCCATGGCCCGGCACGAAGGGCAGCCGCTGCGGCTGAAGCTTCGCGCGCTGCTGGACTTCGCCGCATCGGTGTTTCCCCCTCGAACGCTCTCGCCGAGCGTCGCATCCGATCTCGAGGATTTCGTGTTCGAGCGCTACCGTCACCAGCTCGCCGGCGCATTCCAGCGCGAAGTCGTCGACGCGGTCGTCGACATCCGGCCGCCACTCGACGAAGTGCCTTCGCGGGTCGCCGCCGTCCGGGCGTTTCGCGACCTGCCCGAGGCGCAGGCGCTGGCGGCCGCGAATAAGCGTATCGTCAACATCCTCAGGAAATCGGGCGACGAAGCCGCCGCAGCGGTCGATCGCTCGCTCTTCGGCGACGGCGCCGAGCACAGCCTTTTCGCTGCAGTGCAAAATCTGCTGCCCATCGTCCACGGTCACGTGCAGCGGGGGGAATACACCGAGGCATTGCGGGCGCTCGCCTCCGCGCGGGCGAGCGTGGACCGCTTCTTCGATGAGGTCCTCGTCATGGCGGAGGACCCCGCCGTGCGCGGCAACCGCCTTGCGCTGCTCAGAGGGCTCGCCGAAGCGATGAATCAGGTCGCGGACATCTCGAAGCTCGCCGTGTGACGCACGAGCGCTGATGGTCCAGTTCGCCTCCGAACCGGCTCCGCATACCCGCCAGGCGAGGCTCATCATCCTCGACCGGGACGGCGTCATCAATCACGACAGCGATCAGTACATCCGGACGCCGGAGGAGTGGCGGCCCATTCCCGGCAGCCTCGAAGCGATCGCGCGGCTCAACCACGCCGGCTTCCGTGTCGTGGTCGCGACCAATCAGTCGGGACTGGGCAGAGGCCTCTACGACACCGCGACGATGATTGCGATCAACGAGAAGATGCACAAGGCGCTGGCCCAGGTCGGCGGCCGGATCGACGCGGTGTTCTTCTGCCCGCACACCGCCGAGGCGGATTGCGATTGCCGCAAGCCCAAGGCCGGGATGCTCTTCGAGATCGGCCGGCGCTTCGGCGTGGAGCTCACGGGCGTGCCGAGCATAGGCGACAGCTTGCGCGACCTGCAGGCCGCGGAGGCGGTCGGCGCCCAGCCGATCCTCGTGCTCACCGGGAAGGGCGAGAAGACGCTGCGCGAGGGCAGATTCCCGGCCAATACGGTGATCTTCCCCGATCTCGCCTTCGCGGTGACGGCGCTACTCGCCGGCGACTAGCCCGACGATGTCGGCGCTGCGTTCCCTCCTCTTCGCGCTCTTCCAGTCCGTCCTGACTCCGATCTACGCGGTGCTGGTGCTGCTGATGTTCTGGCTACCGCCGGTGCCGCGGTACCGGTTCATCACCGGCTGGTGCTGGCTCAACCTGTTTGCGGCGCGCTGGATCTGCGGCATCCGGCACCGCGTCGTCGGGCGCGAGAACGTGCCGCCGTTCGCCTCCCCGCATATCGTCATGTCCAAGCACTCTTCGACCTGGGAGACGCTCGAGCTCAACTTCCTCTTCCCGCCGCTCGCCTTCGTCGCCAAGAAGGAGCTGCTGGCGATCCCGTTCTTCGGCTGGGGCTTCACGCTCGCCTCGCCGATCACCATCGATCGCAAGGCAGGCAAGGACGCGATGGCGCAGATGGCCGAGCAGGGGCGAACGCGGCTCGAGCAGGGATTCTGGATCGTCATCTATCCCGAGGGCACGCGCATTCGCGCGGGGACGCGCGCGCGCTACAAGACCGGCGGGGCCAGGCTCGCGATCGAGCTCGGCGTTCCAATCGTGCCGGTGGCGCACAACGCCGGCTACCTGTGGCCGAAGGGCATTCTCGGCAAGCGTCCCGGCACGATCACGGTATCGATCGGCAAGCCCATCCGGCCCGAAGGCGGCGACATGCAGAGCCTCACCGTCGAAATCGAGCGCTGGATCGAGGATGAAGTCACCCGGCTGGGCAACCCCCTCAAGCCGGAAGCGAGGTCGCCTTGAACCGCGAACGCGCGCTCGAGCCCGCCGCCAGGCTGCGGCTCATCGTGGTCGACGGGCAGCGCATTTCGTACGCCCTGTTCCGCGCCCGACGGCAGTCGATCGGCATGCAGATCGATCATCGCGGCCTCGTCGTGCGCGCCCCACGATGGGTCCCGATCCGCGATATCGAGCTGGCGCTGCGCGAACGCGCGTCCTGGGTGATCGAAAAGCTCGCGGCGTGGACGGACGCCGCCCAGGACGCGCTGCCAACCGAGTGGCGTTCCGGCGCGCCGCTGCTCTACCAGGGCCGCCCGCTCACGCTCGCGCTCTTTCCCGCGCGCAGCCAAGCGATCGCGGCGGATCTCCTCAACCTGACCGTGCTGCATCCCTCCCCGAGCAACCAGGCCGAAGTCAGCGCCTTCGTCTGCCGCTGGCTCAGGCAACAGGCGATGGCTCTGTTCGTGCCCCGCGCGTTTGACTTCGCGCGCCGCCTGGCGACGCAGCCCACCGCGGTGAAGCTGTCCAACGCCCGTTCGCAGTGGGGAAGGTGCAACGAGCGCGGCGAGATCCGCTTGAACTGGCGGCTCTTGCAGCTTCCCCCGCGGCTCGCCGACTACGTCGTCGCGCACGAGGTCGCCCATCTGATCGAGCTCAACCACTCGCCGCGCTTCTGGGCGCTGGTCGAATCTCTGCTCCCCGGGCACGTCGAGCAGCGGCGCGACCTGAATGCGTTCGCGCCGCTGCTCGATCGACAGCTTCTCTAGGTCGGAAGCGGCGGAATGTCGATCGGGCCGACGCCCTGATCCTGCAGCAGGCGCCGCAGCGCCCTCACCAGCTCCTCGCCGCTGCGCGTATCCCGCCAGGCGCCATCCTGCGGGCGAAAGTGAAACCCGCCGGAGCGTGCCGCCACCCAGAGCTCCCGGTTCGGGACGTGTCGATTGACGATGATGCGGCTGCCGTCGCAGTCGATCGTGAGCACCCCGTCGTTCTCGGACCAGTCGACGTCGCTCTCCGCCGCATCGAGCGCGGAGCCGATGGCATCCAGCACGCGCTCGGTCAGCGCGAGGAAAGCGCTCTCGTCCTGCATCGCGGGGAGCCCTGCATGGGCGTGTTAGACTCGTCGCAGTCGCGTGTCGTGTACAGCGTTCCGATGTTACCCCGTTCCGTAGCCATCATCATCGTCGCCGGGGCTTTCATCCTCGCGGGTTGCGGCATCAAGGGACCGCTGCGGTTGCCGCCGGGCAAGACGGCGCCCGAGCCCACCGGGCTTCCGCCGGGCTCCGTGCCGCCGCAGACATTGCCGCCGAAGCCCCCCGACACGAGCTCGGGAGGCGACGTTCCCCCGACCAAGGACGACACGCGGTGACACCGCTCGCGGAGCGCGGCGGCGCACTGTGGGTCGAGGAGGTGCCGTTGGCCGAGGTCGCGGCGCGCTATGGCACGCCGTGCTTCGTCTACTCGCGCTCCGCGCTCGAAGGCGCGTACCGCGAATTCGACGGGGCTTTCTCTGGCACCGACCATCTCACCTGCTACGCGCTGAAGGCCAACTCGAACCTCGCCGTGCTCGATGTCTTCGCCCGGCTGGGCAGCGGCTTCGATGTGGTCTCCGGCGGCGAGCTCGCGCGCGTGATAGCCGCGGGCGGCGACCCGGCGAAGGTCGTCTTCTCCGGCGTCGGGAAAAGCGACGACGAGCTGCGCCAGGCGCTGGCGCTCGGCATCCACTGCTTCAACGTCGAATCGCCGAGCGAACTGGAGCACCTCGACCGGATCGCCGGCGCGCTCGGCAAGCGGGCGCCCGTCAGCCTGCGCGTGAATCCGGACGTCGACCCGCTGACTCACCCCTACATCGCCACGGGCCTCAAGGAGAGCAAGTTCGGCATTCCCTTCGCGGCGGCGCTGCCGCTGTACCGTCGCGCGGCGCGTCTCGCCCACGTCGCCGTGATCGGCATCGACATCCACATTGGGTCGCAGATCACGGCCCTCGAGCCGTACCGCCAGGCGGTGACGAAGGTACTGGAGCTGGTGGACGAGCTCTCCGCCACCGGGATTCGCTTGCAGCACGTCGACCTCGGAGGCGGCATCGGCATCCGCTACCGGGACGAGACTCCGCCGGAGCTCGCGCGGTACGCCGCGATGATCGAGGAGCTCTTTCGCGGCCGGAGCGAGAAGCTGGTGTTCGAACCCGGCCGGCGGCTCACCGGTAACGCCGGCCTGCTGCTCACCCGGGTGCTTCATCTCAAGCCGGGCCCGGATCTCAACTTCGCGGTCGTCGATGCGGCGATGAACGATCTACTGCGCCCGGCGCTCTACGATGCGTGGCATGCCGTGCGCGCGGTCCGGCCGCGGAAGGATCCAGCGCGAGTCTGGCAGGTCGTCGGGCCGATCTGCGAGAGCGCCGACTTTCTGGCGCGCGATCGGGAGCTCTCGCTCGCCGAGGGCGACTTGCTTGCGATCCTCTCCGCGGGCGCCTACGCGATGGCGATGAGCTCGAACTACAACTCGCGCCCTCGCGCCGCGGAGGTGCTGGTCGACGGCGCGGCGATGCATCTGGTAGGCCGTCGCGAGAGCGTGACCGAGCTCTTTGCGCGCGAATCGCGACTGCCTTGAGCGAGCCGCGAGCGCGACTTCGCGCGAGCGAGAACGGCGCAATCGAGCGTCTTCCGGAAGTGTGCTAATTCGCAACAGTGACGCTGCGCGTCACATGAAACCGCAATTAAATCTTGTATTTCGAAAAATTTTGGCTAGAATTCAGCCAGCAGGTGTCAATGGATTTGTCAAGGGGTCGAGCCAAAAAAAGCGGCGTGACACCGAAGCAAACCGGCGGGACCTGCGCTGAAGCGGTATCACTGATAACAGTTTCAGCAACTCAGACAGGAGAACTGAAGATGGCTAAGAAGCGCAAGGTTAAGAAGGCCGGGCCGAAGAAGGCCGCCAAGAAGAAGACGGCGAAGAAGAAGACAGCAAAGAAGGCGAAGAAGAAGACTGCCAAGAAGAAGGCCAAGAAGGTCTAGTCAGTTCCTGGCCTACCGGCTGTCGCAAGCACTCGCGACGGCCCCCAAAACAGGCGACGCGCAAGTGTCGCCTGTTTTGTTTGGATCGGAGGAAAGCTAGCGGATCGAGGGCGCCCGGGAGGGCGCGGCCGCCTGCCTCACCCCCGACCGCGTGGCAGCGGGCGTGGACTTCGCCGTGCGGCTGGTGCCGTGCTTCGACCGTTTCGCACGGACCGGGCCCGCATCGCTCACCACCCGGAGCCGCTGTCCCGGCACCAGCTTGGTCGCGAGCCCAGCGTTCCAGCCCTTGAGGTCCTGGGGCGACACATCGTAGCGGGCAGCGATCGAGGCGAGCGTCTCTCCCTTGCGGACGCGATGATAGATGGTGCGGCCGCTCGGCACGCTGGTGAACATCGTGTTCTGCAGGCTCGCGATCGTCGCGTCCGACGCCGCCTGCGAGGGCACGAGCAGGGCATGCCCGACCGGCACCTTGGCTCGCGGACCGATCCCGTTGACCGCGCGCAGGGTCTCGAGCGACAGGCCGAAGCGCGCCGCAACCTGCGCCAGGGTCTCGCTGGCTTTCAGCTTGTACGCCTGCCACGTGACCATCGGCTGATCGGTAAGCTCGAGCTTGGCGGCGAACAGCTCCGCCTTGTCGTAGGGCAGCAGGATGGTGGCTTCGTCCGCGCCAGCGATCACCGGGCGGTTGTGCTGCGGATTGAGCGACAGGAACTCGTCCAGCGGCATCTCCGCGAGGTCGGCGGCGGCCTTGACGTCCATCTTCCGGTTCGTCCGCACGACGGTGAAGTAGGGGGCGTCCGGTATGTCGGCGAGCGACAGGTCGAAGACCTCGGGATCGCTGACGATGTTCTTCACCGCCTGCAGCTTGGGCACGTAGCTGCGCGTCTCCTTGGGCATCTTGAGGCTCAGGTAGTCGGTCGGCTTGCCGCGCTTCTGGTTGGCCGCAATCGCGCGATGCACCGCCCCCTCGCCCCAGTTGTAGGCGGCGAGCGCGAGATACCAGTCGCCGAAGTCGGCGTAGAGCGTCTGGAGGTAGTCGAGCGCGCCCTCGGTGGCCGCGACCACGTCGCGGCGCTCGTCGAACCACCAGTTCTGCTCCATGCCGTAGCGCTTGCCCGTCGAGGGTATGAACTGCCAGATCCCGGACGCGCGGCTGCGCGAGTAGGCCATCGGGTTGTACGCGCTCTCGATCATGGGCAGGAGCGCGATCTCGAGCGGCATGTTGCGCTTCTCGACCTCGACGACGATGTAGTAAAGGTAGCGCCGGCTGCGCTCGATCATGCGGGCGACGTAGTCGGGCCGCGCGGCGTACCAGTCCTCCGCAGCCTTGACCAGCGGTCCGTCGATGTCGTCCAGCGCGAAGCCCTGCCGGATCCGCGTCCACAGGTCGCCGTACTCCGAGCGCAGCTGCAGGGTCGCGTTGGTGACCGAGTCGGGATCTCCGCCGGTGGCCATCTGCGGCGGAGGCTCGGGCGGCAGTACGACAGGCATCGGCTCGGCCGCGATCTCGGCCGCCGTGATCGGCTCGTCGGGAGACACTTCGAGCGTCGCGGCCACTGGGGCGGGGGCGGGGCTCGCGACTTCCGGCGCAGCGGCCGCGGCGGCTCCCTGTGCGGCGGGCTCCGCGCTCGGCGAGACCGAGCCCGCGGCGGTACGCGGCTTGTCCGCCGGCGCGGTCGCGCACGAAGCCAGTGCCAGCGCGAGCGCCGCGACGGCAAACGGGACTTTGGCCGATAAAGTCAGTCGTTCAAGCAAAACGGGCGGATGGTAGGGGCGGGCGCGGGCGCACGTCAAGTCGCTCCCACCGGCTAGAACGCGTTCTTCCAGGCGCGAATTTCCGCGAAGACCGGGACGCTCCCGTCGAGGACCCGTCCGGCGTGCCGCTCGGCGGCCGCCCGCACGCCGGGATCCTCGATGCGCAGGAAGGGATTGGTTGCACGTTCCTCGCCGATCGTCGACGGGAGCGTGGGCAATCCGCGGTCGCGCTTGGCTTGCTCGCGGGGCCGGCGCTCCAGTAGTGAAACGTTGGCCGGTTCGACCGCGGCGGCAAAGCGAAGGTTCGCCAGCGTGTACTCGTGCCCGCAATAGACGCGCGTCGCCGGCGGCAGCGAAGCGAGCTTGCCGAGCGATGCGACCATCTGCGCGGGCGTGCCTTCGAACAGCCGGCCGCAGCCGGCAGCGAACAGCGTGTCGCCGCAAAACAGCAGCGGCGGCTGCGTGTCGCGAGCGACATAGGCGATGTGGCCCGCGGTGTGCCCCGGGATGTCGAGCACCGAGAGCTCGAGGTCGATGCCCGGCACGCGGATGGCGTCGCCCTCCGAGAGCGCATGGCTTCGTCCCGGGATCGCCTCGTGCGCCGGCCCGAACACCGGCACGCGCCAGCGCGCGAGAAGCGCAGCGACGCCGCCGACGTGATCGCCGTGATGATGCGTGGCGAGAATCGCGGTCAGCTCGCGGCGCTCGCGCTCGAAATGCGCTAGCACCGGCGCGGCGTCGCCCGGATCGACGACCACGGCCTTGCTGCCCTGCTGGAGCGACCAGATGTAGTTGTCGGCGAACGCGGGGATCGGGATAATCTCGAGCATGGCGGAATCTTCGACAGTGCCGGCGACCCTGTCAACGGGAACGCTGGCGGAATGGTTCGCGACGCCGCTCGGTCACTACCTGCTCACCCGCGAGCTCGCCTACTTCGACCGCACCCTGTCCGACATCTTCGGCTTCCACGCCCTGCAGATCGGACTGCCGGAGTGCCCGTTCCTCAAGGGCTCGCGGATCAGCACGCGGCTCACCGTCGATCTCGAAGAGCCGGCCCAGGTGCTCGCCGACCCGCACTGGCTTCCGTTCGCGGAGAACGGCATCGATCTCATCGTGCTGCCTCACACGCTCGAGTTCACCGACGAGCCGCACCAGTTGCTGCGCGAGGTGCATCGCGTGATCCGTCCGGAAGGCCAGCTCCTCGTCGTCGGCTTCAATCCCTTCAGCCTGTTCGGCGTCAAGCGCTACTTCGGGCGCGGGCAGACGATGCCGTGGACGGGCAATTTCATCGCACTCTACCGGCTGAAGGACTGGCTCTCGCTCCTGGGCTTCGAGGTCTCGGGAGGACAGCTCGACTGCTACATGCCGCCCTTCGTCCAGGAGAAATGGCTGCAGCGGTTTCATTTCTTCGAGAAGGCCGGCGACCGCTGGTGGCCCATCGCCGGCAGCGTCTACTTCCTGCGCGCGACCAAGCGCGTGCTGGGCATGCGCGTGATCACGCCTGCCTGGTCGCGCCGCGTGCGCAAGAAGGCGCTGGCCGCGCCCGCGGGCCAGGCGAGGGAATGCGCCGAAGTGATCGAATCGCGCGCCGCATGACGGCGCCGGTCGTGATCTACACCGACGGAGCGTGCAAGGGCAATCCCGGACCCGGGGGCTGGGGCGCCGTTCTGCAGCATCGCGGTCACGAGCGCGAGCTCTTCGGCGGCGAGGCCGCGACCACGAACAACCGGATGGAGCTCACGGCGGTGATCAAGGCCCTCGAAAGCCTGAAGCGCCGCGTCCAGGTGGAGCTCTACACCGACTCCCAGTACGTGAAGAACGGCATCGAGCGCTGGATCGACGTCTGGAAGCGCAACGGCTGGAAGACCGCCGATCGCAAGCCGGTCAAGAACGCCGACCTGTGGCTCGAGCTCGATCGATTGGCGCGTGCGCACGACATCGCCTGGCACTGGGTCCGGGGTCATGCCGGGACCGAAGGTAACAACCGGGCCGACGCTCTGGCGAACCGCGGCGTCGAGACCGTGCGGCCCGCCTCGCCGCCGGCCTAGGCGGGGAGCTTCGGCACGTTGCCTGGGCCGTGCCGAGCCGGCGGGTTGGAAGATCGCCCAGGCTGCGGCAACGGGGTGAAGCAGTCGCCGGGCAACGATTGGGAACCGCTGCCATCGGTGCGTCGCGCGAAGCGCTGAGCGCCTAGGTCGGTGCCTGCCTCGCGTTCGGTCTAGCCGCGACCCAGCTCATGAACAGCTGGTAGCCGAGCGCGAGCAGCGTCGCGCCGACGAACATGCCGAGAATGCCGGCGGTTGCCATGCCGCCCAGAGCGCCGAGCAGGATGACCGGCATCGGCGCATCGACTCCGCGGCCGAGCATCAACGGCTTGAGAACGTTGTCGGCCATCCCGGCGAGGAACAGCAGCACCGTATACAGGACCGCTTCGGAAGTCCCGTAGTTGCCGGTCCACCAGATCCAGCCGATCGCCGGCAGCGTGACGATCAGCGCCGGCACCTGGGCAATGCCGAGCACCAGCACGATGGCCGCGAGCGCGCCGGCCCACGGCACGCCGGCAAGCCCCAGGCAGAGCCCGACGACGATGGCCTGGATGAACGCCACGCCGATGACGCCCTGAGCGACCGCGCGGATGGTCGCCGTGGCGAGCCGGGTGAACTCCGTGCCGTGCTCTTCGCCCGCGAAGCGCTTGAAGATCGCCTCGCAGCTGCGTGCACCCGACTCCCCGAACGCCATGAGGATTCCGGCGATGATGAACGCGGCGACGAACAGCAGGAGTCCGCCGCCGATGCTGGCCACGAACGCGAGCCCCTGCTTGGCGAGCTCGCCGATCTTCGGCTGCAGGCTCTGAACGAATGCCGGCAGGTCTGCGTGAGCCCGCGACCAGGCGCCATACAGCTTCTTGCCGACCACGGGCCATTGCGCCACCGACTCGCGCGGAGGGGGAATCGCGAGCGTGTTGTCGCGGACGCTGCTGATGAAATCGTGCACCGAGTCGCCTAGCGAGCTCATCAGCACTGCGGTCGGCACCACGATCAGCACGACGGCGACCAGCACCAGCAGCGCCGCCGCCAACCCCTGTTTGCCCCCGAGCCTGCGAGCCAGCCACCGGTGCAAGGGGTAGAGCGCGACCGCGAGGATCACGGCCCAGGCCATCAACGTCAGGAACGGCGAAAAGACCTCAAAGCACAGGAAAGCCAATGCAAGGAGGATGCCGGCGCGGATCAGCACTTCGAGCAGGCGCTCGTCGAGGCGTCTGTCGAGACTTTCAGCCGTGCTGCTGTCGTCGTTCATGGATCGTCCTCGTGTCGTGCACGCAGGGACTAGAGTTTGCGCGCGATTCGCTCCCGGTGCAGTCGAGGGGCGCGTTTGCCCCGGGAGTGCCGGCGCTGCCCGGTCCGGCGCACTCCCTGTGACGCGCCGGGTCGGCGCCCTTGTCGCCCGGTCTCGCGCCTGTGCTGCCGGCAGGCAGGCCCGCTCTTGTCATTGGCCTGACAGCCCCTCGTGCGGGGTCCTGTTCGCGCGCTCTGCCTCCTCGCACGCCCCCGCACCCGGAAATGACAACGGGCGGCGCATCGCGCCGCCCGCTTCGAAACTCCGCTGCACGGTGGCGACGGAGGCGAGGCGTTACTTTTTCGCCCGCTTGGCGGCGCGGCGCCTGACGGCCTTCTTCACGACGCGGCGCTTGACGGCCCGCCGCACCATCGCCTTCTTCACGGCACGGCGCTTGACGGCCTTCTTTACGGCGCGGCGCTTGACGCCCTTGCGGACCATCGCCTTCTTCATGACGCGGCGCTTGACGGCCCTTCGGACCATCGCCTTCTTCACGGCACGGCGCTTCACGGCCTTGCGGACCATCGCCTTCTTCAGGGCGCGGCGCTTGACGGCCTTCTTGACCATCGCCTTCTTGAGCGCGCGGCGCTTGATCGCCCTCTTCACCAGTGCCTTCTTGACGAGGCGGCGCCTGATCGCCTTCTTTACCAGCGCTTCCTTGACCGCCTCGGCCTGGGGCGGCGGCATCATCGATAACATGTCCGTCATCATCGTTGCTTCTCCTGTCTGAGTTTGATCCAACTGTTTTGTCGATTCGCCTTCAGGGCAGGCGAGGAAGATCCGTCGCTCGTGAGGCCTCTTGACAAATCCGCGTCGACCTGCTCGCGATATTCTAGACAACTTTCAATGATTTGCAAGATTAGTCGGGCGCTCGCGTGCCGGTTTCGCGTATTGGCGTCGCACTCGCGACGCCGACGAAAGTCACGCTAGCTGCCTTCCCGCTCCCTGGCGAGGCGGCGCGCGAACACCTGCATCTCGCGCATCGCCTGCTTGTCGCCCTTGCGCTCGGCCGCGGCGATGCCTTGCCGCCACGCCTCCTGCGCATCGTCGTCGCGGTGCGCGGCGGCGAGCGCCTTGCCAAGCATCTTCCACGCCGCGGAATACCCTGGATCGAGTTCGACGGCGCGCCGGAAGTGCATGGCGGCGGCTTCCGGATCGGCGCGCCTGAGATGCTCGTTGCCGAGTCCGAAGCGCAGCAGCGCGCCGTCCTTGCCGGCGGCGAGCAATCGCTCGAGACCGGCGAGCGCGGCACCTTCAGCGCGCTCGGTCACGGCGGGGGCTCACTGCTTCAGCAGCGCGCTCGTCGCGCAGTCGATGTGACGCATCGGATAGACGACATCCTTGTCCTTCGCCTCCTTGACCTCCTTGGCGTCCTTGGCGTCCTTGGCACCGGGCTTGCCCTCCACTTCGGCGTAGAGCCAGCCCTCGGTGCCGCGCCGGTAGACGATGCGCTGCGGGAACTGGTCGACGACATTGGTGAAGGTGAATGACTTGGCCTGCGCATCCTCCTTGACCGCGCTCAGCTTGAATGCGAATTCCTTCTTGCCGGAGGGAATCGCGACGTAGTAGACGCCATCGTCGCGCTGCTCGATGCGCAGGTACTCGAAGTCCTGAGTCCGGTCCCGGATCGAATCGGCTTCCTTGGCCGGCGCCTCCGGCGCGTCCTTGCCCGCTTCGGCCGAGCGGGGCCTGAGCACCGTATGGCTGAATCCGACCATCATGCCGCCGCGAGGCGGCGACCATTGCTCGCGGAATTCGCGCCGATTGGCAGCGCCCAGCCAGCAGCCGCTCAACCAGGCCAGCGCGTCCAGCGACGGCTTGGCTGCGGCAGGGGTCGCCGCGGGTGCCGGCTGCGGCGCCGCTGTGGCAGCGGGCGCGCTTCGAGCCGGGAACGGACAGGCGATCGCGGCGATGGCGAGGGATACCATCAGCGACGCCGATCTTGGTCGATGGTTGGGCATGCTTCTCCTCACTGTGGCCGCGCGAGCGGCCGGGAAGACCGCCGCGATTGTACAGCTCGTTCGGGATCGCGCTCGCCCGGGCGTCGAGCCCGACGGGCCCGATCTCGCGCTCGGGATCGGACAGCCGCCCGGGCCGGATAGTTCGCCCGCAGCCCGCGGCTGCATGAATAGTATGATCCGACGTACCCGAGGTTCACCCGGCGTCGATTTCTCGGTCGCCGATCTCCGGAGCCTTCCCATGCAGACTTCCGATACGTTCGCTCTCGACGGCAGGATCGCACTGGTCACGGGCGCGAGCCGCGGGATCGGCGAATCGATCGCGCGGACCCTGGCCGCGCACGGCGCACGGGTCATCGTCTCGAGCCGCAAGGCGGACGGCTGCGAGGCCGTCGCGCGCTCGATCCGCGCCGAGGGCGGCCTGGCCGAGGCCCGTGCCTGCCACATCGGCGAGCTCGATCAGATCCGGACCCTGCTGGCCGCGATCGAGGCCGGGCACGGCCGGCTCGATATCCTGGTGAACAACGCGGCCGCCAATCCCTACTTCGGCCCGATCGTCGACACCGAGCTTTCCGCCTTCCAGAAGACTGTTGACGTCAACATCCGCGGCTTCTTCTTCATGTCCTCGCTCGGCGCGAAGCTGATGGCGAAGCACGGCGGAGGGGCGATCGTCAACGTCGCCTCGGTCAACGGCATCATCCCGGGACACTGGCAGGGGATCTACTCGATCACGAAGGCGGCGATCATCGGCATGACCAAGGCGTTCGCGAAGGAGTGCGCGCCGATGGGCGTGCGCGTGAATGCGCTCGCCCCGGGCGCTACCGACACCAAGTTCGCCGCGGCGCTGATCCACAGCGAAGACGAGGCGGTCCGGCGCATGACCACGACGCACGTGCCGATGGGGCGCGTGGCCAAGCCCGACGAGATGGCTGGCGCGGTCCTGTACCTGGTCTCCCCTGCGGCAAGCTACACGACGGGCGCCTGCCTCGTCGTCGACGGCGGCTACCTGATCGGTTGAGCTGCGCATGGCCGGCGGACCGGTGGAAGCCTACGTCGGCACGATGCCGGTGCCGGAGAAGCATCGCATCGACGCGGAGCGACTGGAATCGTATCTGCGTGCGCACATCCCGGGCTTCGCCGGCCCGCTCGAGATCGAACAGTTCCGTGGCGGTCAGTCCAACCCCACGTACCGGCTGAGCGCCGGCGCCGCACGCTATGTCCTGCGGCGCAAGCCGCCCGGGAAGCTCCTGCCCTCGGCGCATGCGATCGACCGCGAATACCGCGTGATGACGGCGCTGCGCGCTTCTGGCGTCCCGGTGCCGCAGACGCTCTGCCTGTGCGAGGACGATGCCGTCGCCGGCACCGCGTTCTACGTCATGGAATACGTCGATGGGCGCGTGTTCTGGGATCCCGCGCTCCCCGGCGTGAGCGCGGCCGAGCGGGGTGCGATATTCGGCGAGATGAACCGGGTGATCGCGGCGCTGCACCGCGCGGACTACCGCGCGCTCGGCCTCGAGAATTTCGGCCGGCCCGGCGGCTATCTCGCCCGCCAGATCGCGCGCTGGACCCGGCAGTATCGCGCCTCGGAGACCGAGCGCATCGATGCGATGGAGCGGCTGATCGAGTGGCTGCCGGGGCACATCCCTTCCGGCGACGAGACGGCGATCGTCCACGGCGACTACCGCCTCGACAATCTCGTCTTCCACCCCATCGAGCCGCGCATCCTGGCGGTGCTCGACTGGGAGCTCTCCACGCTGGGCCATCCGCTCGCGGACTTCGCCTATCACTGCATGAGCTGGCGCGTTCCGGCCGGCACGTTCCGGGGCATGCTCGGGCTCGCGCTGCCAGCCCTCGGGATTCCCCTCGAGACCGAGTACGCGGCCCGGTATTGCGAGCGCACCGGCCGCGGCCCGGTTGAGCCGAGGGAATGGGAGTTCTACATCGCCTATAACATGTTCCGCGCCGCGGCCATCGCGCAGGGGATCATGGGCCGGGCGCGCGACGGCACCGCGTCCAGCGCCCACGCGCTCGAAGCCGGGCGCTCCGCGCGCAGCATGGCCGAGCGCGGCTGGCAGCAGGTGGAGAAGCTGCTCGACCCCCGCTAGAGCGGCAGCGGCTCGTTTTCACCCACAGGAGGGTTCCGGAGACGCTCATGGACTTCCAATATTCGCTCAAGACCCGCGAGCTCGCTTCGCGCATCGAGACATTCATGCGCGAGCACGTCTATCCCAACGAGCAGCGCCACGCGCGCGAGCTCGCGGAAGGCGAGCGCTGGCAGCCGATCCGCCTCGTCGAGGAGCTCAAGGCGCGCGCGCGCGCCTCCGGACTGTGGAACCTGTTTCTGCCGCAATCGGAATCCGGCGCCGGGCTTACCAACCTCGAGTACGCGCCGCTGTGCGAGATCATGGGCCGCGTCCCCTGGGCGCCGGAGGCGTTCAACTGCTCGGCCCCCGACACCGGCAACATGGAGACGCTCGAACGCTACGGGACGCCGGAGCAGAAGCGACAATGGCTCGAACCGCTGCTCGAAGGCAGGATCCGCTCGTCGTTCGCGATGACCGAGCCCGCGGTCGCCTCGAGCGACGCCACGAACATCGCGAGCCGCATCGTCCGCGACGGCGCCGATTACGTGATCGACGGGCATAAGTGGTGGATCTCGGGCGCCAACGATCCGCGGTGCCGGCTGTTCATCTTCATGGGTCAGACCGACCCGCAGAATCCCGACCGCCACAAGCGGCAGTCGATGATCCTCGTCCCCCGGGACGCTCCGGGCGTGAAGGTCCTGCGGCCTCTGCCGGTCTTCGGCTACGACGACGCGCCGCACGGCCACGCCGAGGTGCTGTTCGAGAACGTGCGCGTGCCAGCGTCGAACATGCTGCTCGGCGAAGGTCGCGGATTCGAGATCGCGCAGGGCCGGCTGGGCCCGGGTCGCATTCACCACTGCATGCGCACGATCGGGCTCGCCGAGCGGGCTCTCGAGGCGATGTGCCGCCGGGCGCTGTCGCGGGTCGCCTTCGGCAAGCCGATCGCCGAGCAGACCGTAACGCTGGAGCGCATCGCCGAGTCGCGGATCGCCATCGACCAGGCGCGGCTGCTGGTGCTCAATGCGGCGCACCGGATGGATACCGTCGGCAACAAGGCCGCCGCGAGGGAGATCGCGATGATCAAGGTCGCCGCGCCGACGATGGCTTGCCGGGTCATCGACTGGGCCATCCAGGCGCACGGCGGCGGCGGGCTCTGCGACGACTTCCCGCTTGCCTACGCGTACGCGCACGTACGCACGCTGCGCTTCGCCGACGGCCCGGACGAAGTCCACCGCAACCAGATCGGGCGGCTCGAGCTCGCGAAGTACCGCTGAAGGATCCGGAAGCGCTATTTGCCGCCCAGCAGCCTGCCCTTGAGGTCGGGTTGCACCGGCTTCTCGCCGAGCCAGATGCGCGTCAGGGCGCGGTTGAAGGCCTCGCCGGGAATGCGGCCGCGGAATCGGCCGTTCCACCCCAGATTGGTCCCGCCGCGGACGAAGTCGAGCGTGACCACGTCTCCCTTTTTCGCCTCCTTGAGCGGGCTGATCAGCGCCACGAGCCGATCGGTCTCGCGCTTGACCGCCGCGAGCTCGGCAGGCGTGCTGTTGTCGGCCATCGTATCGAGGAGCGCGTCGATGATCTCGCGCGACGACACCGTGAGTAGCATGTTCATCTGGATCCGCCGTGGCGCCATCGCGAAAACGCTGGGCGCGTCGCTCGCCCGCTTCGGCAGATAGAGGGCGACGACGTAAACCTCGAGCAGCAGCTTCGCCCGCACGCCGGCGCCGTTCAGGACCAGCGACCGGCCGGCGAGCGAGATCCGATCGTCCAGCCGGATGCCCGCGACCTCGGCCGCTCTCGCGCTCTCAACGACGAGCGCCGCCGCGATCAGCACGCAGAGCGCGCTGCGCACACGCCCGACGTTCACGGAGCCCGCGCGGGAAAGCTCGACGGTCAGCCGCCGAGCAGCGACTTCTTGAGATCCGGCTGCACTGCCTTGTCGCCCAGCCAGATGCGCGTCAGTGCCTCGTTGAAGGCGGCGCCGGGGATCGTCCCCTTGGACTCGCCGTTCCAGGAGATTCGCGTCGCGCCCTCGACGAAGTCCAGCGCGACGACGTCCTTCTCCTTGACCTCCTTGAACGCCTTCATGATCGCGGAGAGCTGATCGGACTGCGTCTTGACCGCCGCGAGCTCGGCGGGCGAATTGTTCGCTTCCAGCCCTTCGTTGAGCGCGTCGACAAGCTGGTCGGCCGAGAGACCGCGCAGCAGGTTCAGCTGAATCCGTCGCGGAGCCTGTGCGAGCACGCCCGGCAGATCGCTCGCCCGGTGCGGAAGGTACAGGCTCGCCACATACACCTTGAACATGAGCTTGGTGCGGATGCCCGCGCCGTTGAGTGCGAGCTCCTGGCCGGCGACCGAGGCATGGTCGTCGATCCGCACGCCGCCGACCTCCGCGGCCCTGATGCCACTCGCCATGAGCAGAGCCGTCGCAACGGCGAGGCAGAGCCGCGGGGTGTTCATGGTTCCTCCTGACGCGTCGCTAGGCGACGGGCGAATCTCCACGGTCGCCGCGCCGCGGCGGACTGCGGCGCGGGTTCGGCGGGGAGCTCAGGCGGCGATCACTTCGCCGTATACGTCAGCTGCAGGCCGACGATGTTGACGTTGTTGCGGTACGAGCCGCTGATCAAAGCATTGCTCGCCGTGCTGCCCTCGTTCTGATTGATGCTCGAATCGCGCACCCAGATGTAGGCATAGGCGAGGTCCACGGCCAGGCTCGGAGAGAACCTGTACTGGACGCCCGCCGAGAGCCACGTCCGATCGTTGTCCGGCAGTCGAGGCGTGCGGTCGGCGTCGCGCACCGGCGACTGGTCGTAGGCGAGCCCGCCGCGGAAGGTCACCGCGTCGCTGTAGCGGTAGTTCGCCCCCGCCGAGATGCGCCAGGTGTCGCGGAAGTTCTCGGGGTTCGACAACAGGACCTCCCCGGTGCTGCGGACGACGGTGAGGTCCTTGATCGTGCTCCAGCCCGTGTACTGAAGATCGGCCATCAGGTCCCACTGGTTGTTGAACTGATGGAACACCGAGACGTTGGCCGTGTCGGGCATCTCGATGTGCAGGTTGACGTCGCCGCTCGCGAGCTCAGCGTTCACGCCGGTGACGAGCAGCGCGCCGACGGGCGCGAGCTCCGGCGGCAGCGGCCCGAGCGACGCCGTGGTCGGGTTGGAGAAATTGACCGAGCCGCTGACGTCGTACTTGATCTTGGAGCGATACGCCGCCCCGAACCGCGTCTGTGGGGTGGCCTGCCACAGCACGCCCACGTTCCAGCCCCAGGCGCTGTCGCTGCCCGAGATATCGCCCTCCGATTCCAGCCCGGCCGCCGAACCGATCAGCGCCGGCGCCGCGGCGGCCGGAATCTGCCCGGCAGCCACGAGCCCCCCCACGCCCTGGGCGAACGCGCCGGCATAGTTGACCTTGCTCGTGAGCGTCGCTTTCAGCCGCTGCCAGCTCACGCCGCCGCCGACCGTCAGCTGAGGCGTCGGCTCCCACGAGAGCACCGGGTTGACGTTGACCGTGTCGAGCTTCGACTTGATGGCCTGGAAGCGACCGATCCAGTCGGAGTCGTATTCGGTCTTCAATCCGAACGGGACGTTGACCCCGATGCCGAACGACCACTTGTCGGTGAACGGAATGCCCAGGTAGAAGTTCGGGACGACGGAGCAATCGCCCGCGTCGCCGCCGGTGCTGCCGAGCGGCTGGAACGCCGCAGGCTGCGACCCGTTGTCGTGGAATTTCGCGGACAGGCAGATCAGGTTCGCGGCGACGACGGCCTGCGTCGACTGCAGCCTCACGAGGCCTGCCGGATTGTAGAAGATCGTGCTGACGTCTTCGGCGGCGGCTGCCCCGCCGGCGTAGGCGTGACCCAATCCGCTCGCGTTCTGCTCCTGCAGCGCGAACCCCGCCGCCATCGCGCGGCCGGCAGCGAGCGAAACCAGCGTCGCGCCGAGAGCGGCAGCCACGCGCGTACGACGCAATGCCCGGGATTTCATCTTGGTCGCCCTCCTGTCAGTGGTTGGTCGAGCTTGTTCGAGCCGCTCCGCCGGCACCGCTCTTCTCGGCAACGCGCGGCAAAACTATACACCGCGTCGCGCTCGGCCGCTTATTCCGGAGGCAGCGGGACCGGGCGTCGATCGGCGCCCGTTGCAACATAGGTGAGGCTCGCCTCGGTCACCTTGACGCAGATCATCTTGCCGGGGTTGCGCTGGGCATAGACCTGGACGTCGACCGTGACCGACGTCCGCCCGACGTGGGTGATCGTCGCGTAGAAGCTGACGACGTCGCCCACGAGCACCGGCTGCTTGAAGACGAACGAATTCACCGCCACGGTCGCGACGCGTCCGCGCGCGCGGCGGGCGGCCGGAACGGCGCCCGCGATGTCCACCTGCGACATCACCCAGCCGCCGAAAATGTCGCCATGCTGATTCGCGTCGGCGGGCATCGGCACGACGCGCAGCGCCGGCTCCTCGGCCGGGAGTGTCGCGCTGTCGTCGGTCGTCGCATGGGCTCGACCGGATTCGCTGCGGTGATTGCGCATGCTCGGTCTACGCTGCCTTTCGGCGCGCCTCGTCGCGAAGCTCGCGCCGGAGGATCTTGCCGACGTTGGACTTCGGAAGCTCGGTGCGGAATTCCACTTCGCGGGGGCACTTGTAGCCCGTCAGGTGCGCGTGGCAATGGGCGAGCAGCGTCTCGGCGGTCAGCGCGGGATCCTTGCGGACGACGAAGAGCTTCACGGCCTCGCCCGATTTCGAGTCGGGCACGCCGACGGCGGCGCACTCGAGGACACCGCTGTGCATCACGACGACCGATTCGACTTCGTTCGGATAGACGTTGAATCCCGAGACCAGGATCATGTCCTTCTTGCGGTCGACGATACGCACGAAGCCGCGCTCGTCGATGACCCCGACGTCGCCGGTGGCGAGCCAGCCGTCGCCGTCGAGAACCTTGGCCGTCTCGACGGGCTGGTGCCAATACCCCGCCATGACCTGAGGCCCCTTGATGCAGAGCTCGCCGGCTTCGCCGATCCCGACTTCGCGCCCCGAGTCGTCGCGCATCATGACGTCGGTGGACGGTATCGGCAGGCCGATCGCGCCATTGTATTCCGGAAGGTCCAGCGGGTTCATCGTCGCGCCGGGCGAGGTCTCGGTGAGCCCGTAGGCCTCGATCAGCGGGATGCCGGTCACTTCCTTCCAGCGCTGGGCCACCGCCTTCTGCACCGCCATGCCGCCCCCGAGCGTCATTCGCAGGCTCGAGAAGTCGAGCTCCGCGAAGCCGGGATTGTTGAGCAGTGCGTTGAACAGGGTGTTGACCCCGGTCAGCGCGGTGAACCGGTGCTTGCGCATCTCCTTCACGAAGCCCGGGATGTCGCGGGGATTGGTGATGAGCACGTTCTCGGCGCCCAGCGTCATGAACACTAGGCAGTTCGCGGTGAGCGAGAAGATGTGGTAGAGCGGCAGCGGCGTCAGGATGACGTGGCGCTCGTTGCCGAGGAACGGCCTCACCCAGGCGCTCGACTGCAGCAGGTTGGCGACGATGTTCCGGTGCAGCAGCATCGCGCCCTTGGCCACCCCCGTCGTGCCGCCGGTGTACTGAAGGAACGCGATGTCCTCGTGACCGATCGGCACGTTTGCGAGCTTGCGCCGCGCGCCCTCCTCGAGCGCCCGCGAGAGCCGCATCGAGCCGGGAAGATTCCACGCGGGGACCATCCTCTTCACGCGGCGGAGGACGAAATCGACGAGCCGTCCCTTGAGCCCCAGCATCTCGCCGATGCTCGTGACGATGACCTGCTTGACCGCGGTCCTGCCGACGACCTCTTCCACGGTGTGCGCGAAGTTCTCGACGACGACGATCATCTCCGCCCCGCTGTCGGTCAGCTGGTGCTCGAGCTCGCGCGGCGTGTAGAGCGGATTGGTGTTGACCACCGTGCAGCCGGCGCGAAGCACGCCGAACAGGCATACCGGGTACTGCAGGATGTTGGGCATCATCAGGGCGACGCGAGCGCCCTTCTTGAGGCCGCGTCCCTGGAGGAACGCGCCGAATGCCGCGGATTGGGCGTCGAGCTCGGCGAAGCTGATCGACCGGCCCATGCAGGTGTAGGCCGGCCGCGGTCCGAAGTCGGCGACGGCCCGGTCGAAGACGTCCCGCACCGACGCGTAGGCGCTGACGTCGATCTCCGCCGGCACGCCTTGGGGATACGACTTCAACCAGATCCTGTCCACGATCTCCTCCCCGGAGCCCGCTATCGTGTTTGGTTCGTCGAACCTATGCTAGCAGAGGCACTGAGGAGCCCGCACTTGCGGCGTAGTGCAGCGGACCGCCGCGAAAGGGCGCGAAGCCGGTACCGAAGATGGCGCCCGCATCGACCAGATCGGCGTCGGCGACGATGTGATCGGCCAGCGCGGCCTCCGCTTCGTCGACGTAGGGCCGGATCAGCCGCTCGGCGAGCCCCGGCGGCGCGGCTCCGGCGTTGCCCTTCGCCGCCTTGCCGGACGACCAGTCGTAGAAGCCGCGTCCGCTCTTGCGGCCGAGATGGCCGGCGGCGATCAGCTCGGAGAGCTTCTTCGGCGGCGCCGCCGCCGGGCGGAGCATCTTGCCGACTTCGAGGCAGATGTCGAGCCCGACGGTGTCGGCGAGCTCGATCGGCCCCATGGGCATGCCGAAGTCGAGCGCCGCCCGGTCGACGGTCTCGGGCGCAATGCCTTCGTCGACGCAGCGCATGGCCTCGTCGAGATAGGGTGCGAGCACGCGGTTGACCAGGAATCCGGGCGCGCTCTTCACCGGCAGCGGCAGCTTGTCGATCTGTCGCACGAAGGCGGCCGCGCGCGGAGCGAGCGCCGGTCGCGTACCGGCGCCGACGACGATCTCGACCAGCATCATGCGGGCGACGGGGTTGAAGAAATGCAGGCCGATCAGGCGCGAGGGGTCGCCGAGCGCCGTGCCGATCTCTTCGAGCGGGATGCTCGACGTATTGGTTGCGAGAAGGGCATCGGGACGCGCCTTCGCCTCCAGCGCCTTGAAGACGCTTCGCTTGGCGTCGAGATTCTCGAAGATGGCCTCGATGATCACGTCGGCGCGAGCCGCGCCGTCCCCCGCCACGTCGGGAACGAGGCGATCGAGCGCGTCGCGCAGGCGGCGGGGATCCTTGAGCCGCTCGGCGAAGAGCTTGGCCGCGCGCTGCATCGCCGGCTTCAGCCGCTCCGGGCTCTGGTCCTGGAGCGTGACCGTCAGCCCGCGCAGCGCGCACCAGGCGCCGATGTCCCCGCCCATGGTTCCGGCGCCGACGACGTGGACGTGGCGCGCATGCGCACCGTCCTCGCGTCCGAACGACTTCAACCGCTCCTGCAGACGGAAGACCCGGATCAGGTTTTTCGCGGTCGGCGTCTGGATGAGGGTCGCGATCGATGCGGGGTCGGAGGCGGGGAGCGCCAGCGCGTCGCCGTCGTGCTTGGTCCAGATCTCGAGAATCGCGTAGGGCGCCGGATAGTGCTCGCGCCGCGCGCGGCGCTCGGCCTGCTTGCGCGCCTGGGCCGCGATGATCGGCCGCAGCCATCGGTTGAGCGTCAGGGAGAGCGGAAACGGCAGGCGCCGCGGCGGCGGCGCCGCGAGGATCATGCCGCGCGCGGTGTTCATCATGATACGCGGCGGCACGCATTCGTCCGCGATGCCCAGCTTCTTCGCGCGACGGGCATCGACCGTGCGCCCGGTGAGCAGGAGGTCGAGCGCGGCAGGCGCGCCGGCGACGCGCGGCAGCCGCCGCATGCCTCCCCAGGCAGGGACGATGCCGAGCATCACTTCCGGCAGCCCCAGGCGGGTCGCCGGATCGTCGACGACGACGCGATACCGGCAGGCCAGCGCGAGCTCCAGCCCCCCGCCGAGGCAGAAGCCGCGCACCAGCGCCAGGGTCGGGTACGGCGCGGCGGCGAGCTCGTTGAAGATCTCCCAGCCGCGCCGGACGATCGCCAGCGCGTCGTCGACGCTGCCGACCTGCTCGAACTCTTCGATGTCGGCGCCGGCGATGAAGCCGTTGTCCTTGCCCGAGCGGATGACGAGACCTCTCGGGGTCGCGCCCGCGAGCTCCCGCAGGATGGCGCGGAGCTCCTCCAGCGTGCGCGCGGAGAGCGTGTTGGTGGAGGCATCGGCCTTGTCGAGGACGAGCCAGGCGATGCCCTCGGCGTCGCGCTCAAGCCGCCAGTCCCGGACTGCGCTCGCGGCTGCCATGCTTCGCGTCAGGCCGCCTCGAGCAGCATTGCGCCGCCGAGTCCCCCGCCGATGCAGATCGCAGCCAGCGCCCGCTTGCCGCCCGTGCGCTTGAGCACGTTGAGCGCGTGCAGAACGATCCGCGCGCCCGAGGCCCCTACGGGATGCCCCAGCGCGATGGCGCCCCCGTCGACGTTGACCTTCGCTTCGTCGAGCTTGCCCAGCGCGCGGGGAAGGTCGAGCTCCTCGCGGCAATAGCGTTTGTCCGCCCAGGCGCGCAGGCAGGCGATCACCTGCGCAGCGAACGCTTCGTTGATCTCGACCGCGTCCAGATCCGCGAGGCCGAGTCCGTGCCGCTTGAGCAGCGGCGTGGCCGCGTGGACCGGTCCGAGACCCATCTCCGCGGGATCGAGGCCGGCCCATTCGCTGTCGACGATCCTCCCGAGCACGGGCAGTCCGTACTTCGCGACCGCTGCCCCCGAGGCGAGCACGAGCCATGCTGCGCCGTCGGTGATCTGCGAGCTGTTGCCCGCGGTGACGTTGCCGTACTTGCGGTCGAAGAAAGGCTTGAGCTTGGCGAGGTTCTCAGGCGTGGAGTCCTCCCGCACGCCGTCGTCGGCCGTGAAGAGGTCTCCGTCGCGATCGAACAGCGGCACGATCTCGCCGGCAAACCGTCCGTCCTTCTGCGCGGCCAGCACGCGCTGGTGGCTTCGGGCGGCGAACGCGTCCATCTCGGTGCGCGAGATGCCGAACCGGAACGCGAGATTTTCCGCCGTCTGCCCCATGAGCAGGCCCACCATGGGATCGGTCAGCCCCTTCATGATGCCGACGATCGGCGTGAGCGCCGCCGCCGGATTGAGTTTCAGGAACGCGGCGGCCTTCGGCCCGAGACCCTTGGCGGCCGACAGGCGGGCGAACCACAGCACCATCTTGTCCGAATAGAGCAGCGGCGCGCGCGACAGCGCATCGCCGCCGCCGGCGAGCACGAGATCCGAACGCCCGCCTCGGATGTTGGCGATTGCCGAATCGAGCGCCTGCATGCCGGAGGCGCAGTTGCGCATCACGGTCCAGCCGGGGACTTTCTTGCCGCAGCCCATCCGCAGCGCCACGACGCGGCCGATGTTCACTTCGTCGGGCGACGGGCTCGCGCAGCCGAGGATGACCTCGTCGAGCTCCGAAGGATCGAAGCGCTGCCGCAGGAGCAGCGCCCGGCCGGCCTGCGTGGCGAGATCGGATGCTCCGAAGGGACCAGGACGGTTGCGCGCCTTCAGGAACGGCGTACGCGCCCCGTCGACGACGAAGATCGGCTCAGACATGGCTTCGGCCCTTCGCAAACCTCGTGGCTACGACAGGAGGCCCGGCGTCTAGCGCGCGCGGGCGAAGGCCCGTCACGCCGCCGCCTTGTGCGCAAGCGCGCCGCCAGGCGAGGCGCCGCCCGGGCGCGCCTCCGAGGCTCCGAGATCGGCAGCGAAATCGTCGACGCGGATCACCTGATCGGTCAGCCGCTTCGCACGGCGCACGAGCTCGAGCTCTTCGGCCGTAACCACGCCCGCGGCCAGCGCAGCACTCGCGCGATCCTCGCCGACGTCGACCGAGAACCGCCCCGCCTTCTGCGCTTGCCGTATGCGCGCGTCGACGGGCTCGGCCTCGAGCACCGCCGCGAGCGCCGCTTCGAGGGTCGCGAGCACCTCGTCGTCGTCCTGCGGCAGGTACATGCCGGCGGTCAGCCGGTCGCGCGTAGCCGACCGCTCGATCAGGAGCTTCGCTACCTCGTGTCCGAGGCGATCCGAGGGCACCACGTAGGGGCGTCCGAGCGGGAAGACGGTCCGCCGCATCAGCGTAGCGATGAGCCGGTTGGGGAAATTCGAAACGACGCCTTCGAGCGCGGTCTGGGCGCGGAACATCGCGTCCCAGATCGCCCAGTGCATGAGCGGCGCGTCGGCCGCCTGCCGGCCTTCGTCCTCGTAGCGCTTGAGCGTGGCGGAGCAAAGGAAGAGATACGACAGCACGTCGCCCAGGCGCGCCGAGAGCTTCTCCTTGCGCTTCAGCGATCCGCCGAGCACGCCCATCGACACGTCGGCGAGGAAGGCGAGCGCCGCCGAGAAGCGGGTGAGCTGCTGGTAGTACCGGCGCGTTTCGGGCGCGACGTCCGGCACGCGCACGGGATGCGAGCCGGCCAACCCAAGCACCAGCGTCCGGGCGAAGTTCGACAGCGCGAAGCCGACGTGCCCGAACAACGCCCGGTCGAAGGCGATCGACGCCGCGCGAGCGTCGATCTCGCGGGCCGCGTTCATCTCCTTCAACACGTACGGATGGCAGCGGATCGCACCCTGGCCGAAGATGATGAGGCTGCGTGTCAGGATGTTGGCGCCTTCCACCGTGATCGACACCGGCACCTGCATGTATGCGGCGCCCAGGAAGTTCGACGGCCCCATGCAGATGCCCTTGCCGCCGGCGATGTCCATCGCATCGACGACGATGCTGCGCCCGCGATCGGTGAGGTGATACTTGGCGATCCCGGAGAGCACGGCCGGCTTCTCGCCGGAGGCGACCATCGCGGCGAGCAGCGTGCGCGTCGCGTCCATCGCGTAGAGGTAACCGCCCATGCGCGCGAGCGGCTCCTCGATCCCCTCGAACTTGCCGATCGGAGTCTTGAACTGGACGCGCACCCGCGCGTAGGCGCCGGTGGCGCGCACGACGAGCTTCGCCATGCCGGTCGCGAGCGAAGGCAGCGAGATGCCGCGCCCCGCGGCGAGGCACTCCATCAACATCCGCCAGCCCTTGCCGATCATCGCCTGGCCGCCGATGACCCAGTCGATGGGAATAAACACGTCCTCGCCGGAATTGGGACCGTTCTGGAAGACGGCGTTGAGCGGCATGTGCCGGCGGCCGATGTTCACGCCGGGATGATTCGTCGGGATCAGCGCGCAGGTGATGCCGAGGTCCTCGTTGTCGCCCAGGAGATGGTCCGGATCGAAAGCGCGAAAGGCGAGCCCGAGCAGCGTCGCGACCGGACCGAGCGTGATGTAGCGCTTGTCCCAGGTGAGCTTGAGCCCGAGTGTCTGCCTGCCTTCGTGCTCCCCACGGCAGACGATCCCGAAATCGGGAATCGCAGCAGCATCGGAGCCGGCGTGCGGACTGGTGAGCGCGAAGCAGGGAATCTCGAGGCCTTTGGCGAGCCGCGGAAGGTAGTAGCGTTTCTGCTCCTCGGTGCCGTAGTGCAGGAGCAGCTCACCCGGCCCCAGCGAGTTCGGAACCATGACCGTGACCACGGCCGCGCTGCAGCGCGAGGCGAGCTTGGCCACCACCTGCGAGTGTGCGTACGCCGAGAATCCCATCCCCCCGTACTGCCTGGGAATGATCATCCCGAGGAAGCCCCTGTCCTTGATGAGCTGCCAGACCGGCGGCGGGAGATCCTTGTAGACGTGGGTGGTCTCCCATTCGCTCACCATGCGGCAGAGCTCCTCGCAGTCGTGGTCGAGGAAGCGCTGCTCCTCGGCGGTCGTCCTGGCGGCGGGCGAGCGCAGGAGGCTCGCCCACTCCGGCCGTCCGGAGAAGAGCTCGGCGTCCCAGCCGACGGTGCCCGCTTCGAGGGCTTCGCGCTCGGTCGCCGTCATCGCCGGCACGATCCGGCGGAACAGCCCGAGCAGCGGGTCGCTCACCAGCGTGCGGCGCAGGCGCGGCAGGTTCAGCGGCACGGCGAGAACAACGAGCGCCACCGCGAGCGCGAGCGCCAGCGCGGGCGGCAGGAGCGCGCCGCCCCAGGCAATGCCCAGCGCGAAGGCGATGGCGCCGGCCCAGAGCCAGCCCGGGGCCTCGGCGTAGGCGAGCGCGAGGAAGACGATGAGCAGGGAGACGAGCCACACGAAGGTCAGCATGCCGGGTACTCCTATGGCGCGGCCGAGTCCGCGGCGGATTCGCCGTCGAGCTCGGAGAGGTCTGGCAGCGGAGCCTTGAGCCCTGCGATCAGGAACGGCGCGAGCCGGCGCAGCAGCGTCTCGTCGCTGGCCGCACGCCCCTGCGAGAGCTCCGCGATGAGCTTGAGCGCGTCGGTGCCGGCGAGCGTGAACGACAGCGCGCCCATCACGAAGTGCAGACGCCAGGTGAGCTCCCTCTTGGGCAGCTGCGGCAGCGCGCGCCCGAACGCCGCCTTGAAGCGCGCGATCATCACGGCGTACTGCTCGGAGAGGAAGTGCCGGATGAACGGCGCCGGATCGACGTACGCGCGCCCGACCAGCCGCAGGAAGTTCTTGCCGCCGCGCGCCGGATCGCGCGCGAGCTTGAGCGCCGGAATCAGCATCGCCGCGAGAATGCGCTCGCAGGAGAGCGGCTTCGGGGCGGCTTCGTGCTCGAAGCGGGTGAGCAGCGCGACTCGCTCCTGGTTCATCGGATCGAGCCGGCGGCTCAGGACCGCCTCGAACAGCTCCTCCTTGCTGCCGAAATGATAGTGGACCGCGGCAAGATTGACGCTCGCCGCCGCGGTGAGCTGGCGAAGCGACGTCGCCTCGAAGCCGTGCTCCATGAACAGCGCTTCGCCGGCATCGAGGATGCGCTCCTTGGTCGCCGAGCTCCTGGGTGCTTCGAAGGGGATGATCCGGCCTCGCATCGGATTGCCTCGTGGCCCGCTCATTCAAACGTCTGTTTGAATTACGGCTATGGTAGGCCGGGCCCCGGCGGCCGTCAACGGCCCTAGGATGCGCGCGGGTCCGACTCCTCGGCGTAGATCCGCTCGAGCGCTTCGCCGAACCGCGCGAGCACCAGCGGACGCTTGAGCTTGAGCGTGGGGGTGAGGAGCCCGTTCTCGATGGTCCACGGTTCGCGGGTGGCGATGACGCGGCGCACGCGCGCCCAGCGCGGGAAGCTTTTCAACTGCTCGTTGGCCCGCGCGACGAGCGCCTTCTCGTCGGTCGCCTGCGTGACCGCGAGCAGCGTGAGGAACGGCCGCCCCTCGCCGACCAACATCGCCTGCTCGAACACCGGGTCGTGCAGCACCGCGAACTCCGCGTCCTGCGGCGGGAGCTTCTCGCCGTTCGACATCACCACGATGTCCTTGAGTCGGCCGCGGATGTAGATTCGTCCCTCGCGAATCTCCGCGACGTCGCCGGTATGCAGCCAGCCTTCGGCGTCGACCGCGGCGCGAGTCGCCTCCTCGTTGCGCCAGTAGCCCAGCATCACGTTGCCGCCGCGCACGAGCAGCTCGCTCGCCTCGCCGATCTTCGCCGCGATGCCCGGGAGCGGCGGCCCCACCGAATCCGGGTCGTTGTCGTCGTCCCGGTTGACGGAGATCACTGGCGAGGCCTCCGTCATACCGTAGCCCTGCAGCATAGGCAGCCCCAAGCCGATGAAGCTGTGCGCGACGTCCGGATCGAGCGCCGCCCCGCCGACGACGGTGAGCCGCAACCTGCCGCCGAGCCGCGCGAGAACCGGCTTCGCGACCAGGGCGCGCAGCCCCGGCACGACGAGCGCGTCGAGCGCGCTCCCTCCGCGGGCCTCGACGCGCCAGCCGCGCTGCGTGCATTGCGCGAAGAGCCACCGCTTGAGCGCGGAATCGCGCAGCGTCTGATCGACGCGCTGCTTGAACCGCTCGAACACGCGGGGCACCGCGAACATGACCGTCGGTGCCTGCGAGACGAGGTCCTCGGCGATCTGGGCGATGCCGCGCGCGTAGACGACCTTGGCGCCGAGCGAGAGCGGCAGATAGTAGCCTCCGGTGCGCTCGAACATGTGCGAAAGCGGCAGGATCGACAGGAATACGTCGGTCGGGCGCGCCATGCCCGTCGCCTGGCACGAGCGCACGTTGGCGATGATGTTGCCGTGCGAAAGCATGACGCCCTTCGGCCGCCCCGAGGTCCCGGAGGTGTAGCAGATCGTCGCAAGCGCGCCGTCGGCCACCGGGCGGAACGCCGGCGCGGGCGCGTCCGCCGGAAGCAGCGACGCGACCGACGGCGAGAGATCGGCGGCATCGGGACGCAGCACGTACAACGGGGGCGGCGTGCGGGCGGTCTTGCGCAGCGCCTCGGCCATCTTGCTGCTCTCGACGACGAGGATCTTCGCGTCGGCGTCCGCCACGCACCACGCCGCGTTGTCGGGGTTGTCGTCGACGTAAAGCGGCACGACGACGAGGCCGAGGCCGAGCGCAGCCAGGTCGACGGCCACCCAGTCCACGCCGTTGCGCAGGCACACCGCGATGCGATCGCCCTCGGAGAGTCCAAGCGAGGCGAACGCAGCCTGCCAGCGGGCGACGCGCGCGGCGACCTCTCCCACGGCGACGTCGCACCAGCGATCGCCGTCGAACTGCCGATAGAGCGGCTTCTCCGGCGTCGCGAGATGCTGCGCGAAGTAATCCCCAAGGTTGGCCACGGCGTCCTCCTCCGCTTCGCGCCCTCGCGGGCGGGCGGCGCCCGATTCTGCCTCGCCTGCGCCATCGGGTCCATTCGGCGGCGAGCCGATGCCCGCGCCTCGGCCTTTGGCTATACTTCCGGGCGATCCGCTCCGAGCCGAGGGCCGTGTCCCACATCACGATCAAGCGCAGCCACCGCCTTGGGCACAAGCAGGCGAAGAGCGCAGCCGAGAAGGTCGCGCGGGATTTGAAAGCGCGGTTCGATCTCGAATACGCCTGGGACGGCGACCGGATCGCTTTCGAGCGCCCGGGCATCTCCGGCAGCCTCCACGTAGGCAAGAGCGCCGTCCGCCTTGACGTCGAGCTTTCCTTTCTGCTCACGGCGCTCAAGCGGCCCATCGAGCAGGCCATCGAGAAAGAGCTCGACACGCTGTTCGACAAGGCCTAGTTCGTCCACGCTCACGCGGGCCGAGGCTTCGGGCTTTCCGGGTCGGGCTCGGGGAACGGCGCCGGGTCTCCCTCGAGGATCGCGTCCATCAGCCGCGTCTCGCGCGCCTCGACGGTCGCGAGAAACGCCTCGGCGCCGCGCATGCTGCGGAACGCCGCGAATCCCCGCTCGAGGAAGTCCTGCAGCGCGCCGAATCCGGCAAGCCGCGCGGGCCTGCGCATCGCTGCCAGCGCGGAGCGCATCAGCGGCCTGCGAACGTAGCGATCGAGCCCGCGTCCGACGCTGACGATGAGCGAGATCTGCCGCTCGCGCGCCGCGCGATCGTCCGCGGCCCGATACGCCGCGCAGTAGCGCTCGACAGTGAGCGGCGCCCGCGGATCGAGTCCGTCGAGCAATGCGCGATCGAGCTCGTGCGACAGCACGGAGAGATCGACGGCGCCGGCCACGGTCGCGAGCGCGCCTTCGGGAAGCATCCTGCCCATCAGCGGAGCGACCCGGGCGAGGTCGGCATCGCGGCGGGAAAAGTCGCCGGGCCCGTAGAGGTCGGTCCCGAAAAATGCGATCGCGCCGGCGTAGCGCGCCTCACGTGCGAGATCGGCGTACGTGCGTCGCAGCCGCAGCGACTGCCAGCGCGCGAGGTGATCGAGCGCGGCGGCGAGCTTCGGTGAAGCCGCCCGCTCGGCGTGCAGCGCCCGGGCGCGCCGCAACCGCTCGACGAGCGCGCTTTCGGCGGGACTGGGCATCGTGGCGCAGGCTGCTCCGGAACGAACGGGCATCATAAGGCACGCTGCCGGAAAACCACCCTCGCCGCCGCTCTAGGTTGTTTGATCTAACCGAACCGGACTAAAGTGGCCTCGCGACCCGCGACCGTCTCGCGGGCTCTCGTCGAACGTGCGCCAGGACCTGATCGCCTCTCGGTTTCGCTCGAGCCGCCGGACGTTTCTCAAGGCAGGCGTCGCCGGCAGCGCCGCGCTGCTGCTGCTGCGCCAGGTTCACGCGGGCGCGGCCGCTCCGGAGGCCTCGCGTGACGTTCTTCCTTCGGGAGCGCGCGCGGTCTTCGCGGCCATCGTCCCGATATTGCTCGACGGCGCGCTGCCCGCGGGCTCCGAGTGCCCGGTCGCGGTGGCACAGACGCTTGCGGCGATCGAGGCTGCGATCGCCGGCCTTCCGCCGGCTGCCCGCGCGGAGCTCGCCGAACTCTTCTCGCTCCTCGGCTTCGCGCCGACGCGCTGCCTCGTCGCCGGCGTGTGGTCGCCGTGGCCCGCCGCCTCGGCGGAGTCGGTCGGAGCATTTCTCGACCGGTGGCGCGACAGCCGTTTCGCGCTCTTGCGCTCGGCCTACGAGGCGCTGCACCAGATCGTCTTCGCGGCGTGGTACGCCCAGCCGCGCGCCTGGCCCGCGATCGGCTACCCGGGTCCGCCTTCGATCCCGAGCTCCTGATGGACGCACGCCCGCCCTCGCACGCTCCCGATCCGTTCCGCGCGGGAAGGAACGCCGGCTGGAAGCTCGTCGACGCCTCACGCCTCGACGGTGACCGCAGCCTCGATGCCGACGTCGTGATCGTCGGCACCGGCGCCGGCGGGGGGACCGCCGCCGAGATCCTTGCCGCCGCGGGGCTCTCGGTGGTGATGATCGAGGAGGGACCGCTCGCGACCTCGACCGACTTCCACATGCGCGAGAGCGAAGCCTATCCGCAGCTCTACCAGGAGTCCGCCGCTCGCAAGACCAGGGACCACGCGATCAACATCCTGCAGGGACGCTGCGTGGGCGGGGGCACCACCGTCAACTGGACCTCGAGCTTCCGCACACCCGCCGCGACGCTCGAGCACTGGGCGAGCGAGTACCGGCTGGCTGGCCTGGGCGAAAGCGATCTCGCGCCATGGTTCGAGCGCATGGAACGCAGGCTCGGCATCGCCGACTGGCCGGTGCCGCCGAATGCCAACAATGCCGCCCTGCGCCGCGGCGGCGAAGCGCTCGGCATCAAGGTCGAGCCGATCCGCCGTAATGTCCGCGGATGCTGGAACATCGGCTACTGCGGCACCGGCTGTCCGACGAACGCCAAGCAGTCGATGCTGGTGACGACCATCCCGGCCGCGCTCGAGCACGGAGCCACGCTGGTGACGCGCGCCCGCGCGCTGGCCGTTGCGCATGCGGGGCGTCGCGCGACGGAGCTCTCCTGCGCTGCGCTCGACGCGCGCGGCACTGATCCGACCGCGCGCCGGATCAGCGTGCGTGCGCGGACGTTCATCGCGTCGGCAGGCGCGATCGGCACGCCCGCGCTGCTGCTGCGAAGCGGCGTCCCCGACCCTTACGGCGTGATCGGCAAGCGCACGTTCCTGCATCCGACGGTCGTCTCCGCAGCGCTGCTGCCGGAGCGGGTCGATGGCTTCTCCGGCGCGCCCCAGTCGATCTACTCCGATCAGTTCCTCGCAGCCGAGCCGTCCGGTCCGATGGGCTACAAGCTCGAAGTCCCACCGATCCACCCGGTGCTCGCCGCTATCACGCTACCCGGTCATGGCGCCGGGCACGCGCGCTGGATGGAGCAGCTTCCGCACATGCAGGTGATCCTGGCGCTGCTGCGCGACGGCTTCCACCCCGCGAGCGCCGGCGGAACCGTCTCGGTTCGCGCGGATGGCACGCCGCTGCTTGACTACCCGCTCAACGACTACCTCTGGGACGGGGCGCGCCGGGCGTTCGCGACGATGGCCCAGACCCAGTTCGCCGCAGGCGCCCAGGCGGTGATGCCGGTCCACGCCTCGCGCCCGACCTACGCCGCCTGGAGCGAAGCGCGCGCCGGGCTCGCTGCGCTGCCGCTCGCTCCGCTGGTCGCGCCGGTTTTCAGCGCCCACGTGATGGGCGGCTGCGCCATCGGCGCCGATCCGAGGCGCAGCGCGGTCGATCCGACCGGGCGCTACCACCACCTCGACAACCTCTACGTGATCGATGGGTCGCTCTTCCCGACGAGCATCGGCGCGAATCCGCAGCTGTCGATCTACGCCTTCGCGGCGAAGCTGGCGAGCGCGCTCGCATCGTCGTTATGAAAGATTAGGGCGATTGCTCTAATGCCCGCCGCTACAGTGTCGGAGCCAACTTCGACAAGGAGCACGAGAATGCTCAAAGCAACCCCGGATAGTTTCGGCACCGCGCGCATGACGTCGGCTGGGATCAACGCACCGCGCCAGCTCTGGCTCGCCGGTCTCGGCGCAGCGACCGTCACCCGCCAATGGGCCGTCAACGACGCCGGCCACTTGTTTCGCTCGCTGGTCAGGGAAGGGACCGTCGTGGAGAACCGGGCGCGGCGCGTAATCGGCAAGCAAGTCGACGACTCGCTCGCGCTCGCGATCGTCGCCTGTAACAAGGCACGCCGGGTCGCGCTTTCCACGATCGGCGAGCTCGCTGGCACCGCAGCCTCCGCGCTGCCGCGGCTTCGCGTCCCGCGCGCGAAGGCGGCTCCCGCGAAGGCGAACGGACGCTCGACGCCGCGCAAGGCCCGCAAAGCGCGGCGCTCGCGCTAAAGGCGCGGGACGGCGGGTGGTCGTGGTGTAACATCGCCCCCGCCGAAAGCAACCGCGAAAGGAAGAGCATGCCGGTAGGGGCGTCGCCCCGGGCCGCGCGTGTCCGCGCGAGGGCACGCAAGCCTCGATCGGCCCGTGCGCGCATCGGTCTCGCCCTCGCCGGTGGCGGCCCGCTCGGCGGCATCTACGAGGTCGGCGCGCTGCTCGCGCTCTCGGAAGCGCTGCGCGGCATCGACCTCAACGAGCTCGACGTCTACGTCGGCGTTTCCTCCGGCGGATTCGTTGCGGCCGCGCTCGCGAACGGGATCTCGCCGGCGCAGATGTACCGGCTGTTCATCGCCGACGGACGAGACGCCGCGTTGCCGCCTGCGCTCTTCCTCCGGCCGGCTTTCGTCGAGTTCTGGCGGCGGGCGATCTCGGTCCCCAGGCTCGCGGGCGCGTCGCTTGCCAGCTTCCTGCGCGACCCGCGGCGGCACGGGCCGCTCGAATCCCTCGCTGCGCTCGGGCGCGCGGTCCCGACGGGGCTCTTCGACCAGGCCGCGATCCTCGCTTTCCTCACGCGCCTGCTCGCCACGAGCGGTCGAAGCAACGACTTCCGCCGCCTGCGCCGCAAGCTGTTCCTGGTCGCGACCAATCTCGACACCGGCGCCTGCGTGACCTTCGGTTCGCCCGGCTTCGATCACGTCCCCATCGACAAGGCGATCGCTGCCTCGGCCGCGCTTCCGGGCCTCTTTGCCCCCGTCGCGATCGACGGCGAGCACTACGTCGACGGCGCGCTCAACAAGACGCTGCACGCGTCGGCGGCGCTCGACTACGGCGTCGACCTGCTGCTCTGTGTCAATCCGCTCGTGCCCTTCGACGCCAACGCCGCGGCGCGCCGCCGCCGCCTCACCGTCGAAAAAATCGATCACGGAGGCCTGCCGCTGGTGCTCGCGCAGACCTTCCGCGCCATCATCCATTCGCGGATGAGGGTGGGCATGGAGCAGTATCGCCGGCTCTATCCGCGAGCCGACGTGCTGCTGTTCGAGCCGGGTCGCGAGGACGCCGACATGTTCTTCGCGAGCATCTTCAGCTACGCCCAGCGCGCGCACCTGTGCGCGACGGCGTACCGCAACACGCGAGAAAAGCTGCTGCGCGAACGGCGCTGGCTCGAACCGCTTCTCGCCCGGCACGGCGTCGGGCTCGATGTCGCCAGGCTCGGAGCCGCGCACGATCCCCTCCGCGCGGCGTGCGAAGACCCGCGCACGGTCTTTCTAGCTCGCCCGAGCGTAAAGTCGACGGCGCGGGCGCTCGCCCGGGCTCTCGACGCCCTCGAGGGCTGTCTCGATGGGGCGCCGGCGAGGCGCGCCGCCGCACAACCCCGGCGCGCAGGCGCGTAGCGCGCTCCGGCCACCGCGGCGCCCGGGACGATCATGGCGGAGCGCAAGCGCCCGCGCCGGACTCGGGAGCGGATCCTCGAGACCGCGCTCGCGCTCTTCAACCGCTTCGGCGCGCCGAACATCACGACCGCGGACATCGCGACCGACCTGGGCATCAGTCCCGGCAACCTCTACTACCACTTCCGCAGCAGGGACCAGATCACCGCCGAGCTGTTCGCCGGTCTCGAGCGGCGACTCAACGAGCTGCTGCGCGCACCCGCCGGCAGCATGGCCGGCGTCGAGGACCTGTGGCTCGTCTTGCACCTGCTGTTCGAGGCGATGTGGGACTACCGCTTCTTCTTTCGCGACCTCGACGAGATCGTCTCCCGCGACGACAAGCTCGCATCGCGCTTCGCTTTCATCCTCCGCCGCGGCGTGCGCACCGTGATAGAGTTGTGCCGCGCAATGGTCGCCGCGGGAGCGATGCGGGCGTCGGAGCGCGAGATCGCTGCACTGGCCGACAATGTCGCGCTGGTGGCAACCTACTGGATCTCGTACCAGAACATCTCCACCGCCGAGCACGCTCACGCGAATCTCGATCGAGCCGCGTATCAGGTCCTGTCGCTGATAGCGCCTTTTCTGCGGGGAGACGCCCGCGCGCTGCTCGACCGCTTGAGCGGGGACTATCTGTAGCGACGCACCGGAAGGAGGACCCATGGCCAAGGGCTGGAACAAGTTTCTTCACGCCGACAAGGCGTACGTCTACGACGCGGCGGGCCTGAAGAAGAACTGGAACCGGCTGCACCGCGGCGACCGCGAGCCGTTGCCCAAGGACGCCGCCGTGCTGGATGCCTGGCGCCATTACCACGCCGGAGAGTTCCGCGAGGCGGTCGAAGCCGGCGTCGCTTCGGGCGGACCCGGGGTCAACGCCGCCGTCAAGGCGCAGGCGATCTACGCCAACTATCTCGAGAAGGCTGAGAAGGCGAAGCTCGCGCTGCTCGAGGAAGCGGCCGATTGGGCCAACGCGCGCCGCACGAGCGCTCCCAAGGATGCCAACGCGCACTATCTCTACGCCTATGCGCTGGGCCGCTACGGCCAGGGCATCTCGGTGGTGAAGGCGCTTGCCCAGGGCTTCGGCGGCAAGGTGAAGGACGCGCTTCAGACCGCGCTCAAGCTCGCGCCGTCGCACGCCGATGCGCACGTCGCCTTCGGAGCTTACCAGGCGGAGGTGGTCAACAAGGTCGGAGCGCTCGTTGCCGGGATGACCTACGGCGCGAAGAAGGACTCCGCGCTCGAGCATTTTCAGAAGGCGGTCGAGCTCAACCCCGACTCGGCGATCGCGCGGATCGAATACGCCAACGGCCTCATCCTGCTCTTCGGCAAGGAACGGCTGGACGAGGCGACGCGGCTCTACGAGCAGGCCGCGAAGTGCAAGCCGGCCGACGCCATGGAGCGCCTCGACGTCGAGCTCGCGAAAAGCGAACTCTCCTAGGCCCGGCGCCGGCCGTCCCGGGCGAGCGCGCAGCCGCTAGATCACGCGCTTGCGCCGCTCCTCCAGCGCGTGCTCGAGAGCCTCGACGGTTCGGCGCATTCCATCGAGGTTGGGATTGACCTCCAGCGCCCTGCGCGCGTATTCGAGCGCGCGGTCGTACTGCTCGAGCCGGATGTAGATCTGGGCGTAGCCCGCGAGCGCGCCGAAGTGGTAGGGATTGCGCTTCATCACCTCGTCGCAGTCGGCGAGCGACTTGCGAAGCTCGCCGGTCAGGAAGTAAAGCGTCGCGCGCTTGTTCCAGGCTTCCGCGAAGGCCGGCTTGCGCTCGATGATGCGCGTGAACGTCTCGATCGCCTCCTCGAGATTCGCCGCGCTCATCTGCTCGACTCCGACCTCGTACAGCCGATCGATCTCCGGATCACCCGAGCGCGACCAGATGTGCCAGAGCGCCTGCTGCGCTTCCTCACGCGTGTCCTCGTCGGGGTCGCGGAGCGTCCTTACGAGCGACGGCACGTCGGCCATCGTTCCCACGTCGCCGAGGCGGCTCGCGGCTTCCCGGCGCAGCTGCGGATCGCCCTGCGACAGCGACTCGAGCGCCTGCTCCCGGGTGAGGCCCTGCGCGAGCGCGACCGCGCAGGCGAGCAGCAGCGGCACGCTCACGATCGTCGCCAGCGCCTTCCACCTGCGGCTCATGCGAGCACCGTGCGCTCGATGTCGGAGGCGCGGGGCGGCTCGGCCCACGGCCACGGTGCCATCAGCGTGGCGAGCGCGAGCTTCTCGAACTCCGGCGCGAAGCTCTCGATGACGCGCTCCGGATCGGGGCACAGCGCCCGGTCGGCGATCAGCCCAAACTGCACGTCTCCGGCGTAGGTCATGATCGATACGCCCATGCCGATGTCGCCGGACTGCGGCACCCAGAACATGAGCCGGTCGATCCTGGCGCCGCACAGATAGAGCGGCTCGCGCGGACCCGGCACGTTGGTCATGACCGCGGTCGCGTTCCTGGCGAGCATCGCGAGCAGCTGCTCCTGCAGCGCATGCGGACCGGCCCCCATCGCCGCCAGGATGCCGAGCGCGATGATGGGCTGGTAGGACCCCCTGAGCGAGCGCATGTTGGCGCGCACGGCGTAGAGACGCTCGACCGGATTGGCGATCCCGATGGGCAATTCGAGGAACACGAGCCCGAACTTGTTGCCCAGGCGGTGCGCTTCGTTCTGCGGCCTCAGATTCACCGGGACGAGCGCCCGGATCACCACACCATCGACCGGCTCGCGGCGCTGCACGAGGTATGCCCGCAACGCCCCGGCGACCGAGGCGAGCAGCACGTCGTTGACCGAAGCGCCCAGCGCCTTGCCGATGGCCTTCACTTCGTCCAGAGGAATCGGCTCCGCCCATGCCACGCGCTTGGCCACGCCCGGCTTGCCCTTGAAGCGCGTCGGCGAGTCCTCGTCCATGAGCGCGAGGCGGGCGAGCTCGGCGGTGAGCGCGCCGCCCTGTTCGGCCAGCGTGAACGTCTTCGCGGGATCGCGTAGCAGCTCCGCGCCCTTCTCGAGCAGCGTCGAGCCGGCCTTCGTCACGAGCTCAAGCGCGCCGGCAAGCGGCGCCATGAGCTGCCCAAGGGGATCGTCCTCCGCGCCGGACTTGCGTCGCGGCTCGCCCTCCGGCGGCTCGCCGCGTCCGCGGCGCCCGGCGTCGGTCATCGACAGCAGCACCTGGATGAGCGCGATGCCGTCCGCATAGCAATGGTGGATGCGCACGATCAGCGCCGACCCGCCGCGATAATCGGCCAGATAGAACCGCCAGAGCGGGCGATCGGGATCGAGAGGCTTGCTCACCAGCGCGCTCACCATCGCTTCGAGCCCCGCCTCGCCCGAGCCGCGCCGCAGGGTGGCGCGCTGCACGTGCTGTGCGAGATCGAAGCGGCCATCGGCTTGCCATTCGAAGCCCGTCAGGGTCGGTACCGGCCGCCGCTTGAATCGCGGGTAGCGCAGGAAGCGCGCGGCGATCGTTCGCCGCAACGCCGCGATCGAGATCCGCTCGTGCAGCACCAGCACGCCGCAGATCACCATCAGGTTGCTGGGCCGATCCATGCGCAGCCAGGCGACGTCGACGCTGGACATGCTTTCGCGCATCTTCTCGGCCATGACTGCGGTTTGCCGGCTGCTCGCGGGTCGCGCTAAAGTAGCATAGAAGACCCGCCATCGACACGAGCGTAGGCTGGCAGGATCACGAGGAGAGCCTCATGGCCGCCGCAGCGAAGGATCTCAAAGCGAAGTTCGAGGCGGCAGCCGCCGCCGCGAAGCAGACCAAGAAGCGTCCGGACAATGCGACGCTGCTCAAGCTGTACTCGTACTACAAGCAGGGCACGGAAGGCGACGTCAAGGGCGATCGGCCGGGAGGCTTCGACTTCATCGGCGGCGCCAAGCACGACGCCTGGGCCAAGCTCAAGGGCATGAGCAAGGACGAGGCGATGCAGAACTACATCAAGCAGGTCGACCGGCTGAATCGCGCGTAGCCGGAAGCGCCGCGGTTCACGTGCCGGAGCGGCGCCCGCCGGGAGAAGGCTTGACCTTCGCGGCCCGACTCCGGCGCTTCGCGGGGCGCGCGGCGCGGGGCTGCTTCCCGCCCCGAACCTTGAGCAGGGCGTTGACGGCCTCGGACAGCGCATCGACGCGCTCAGTGAGATGCTTGACGTCCTGTGCCGAATAGACGCCGAGGCGCCCGAGAGCCCGGGCGACGCGCTTTTCGAACACCTGCTCGAGCTTGTCCCAGGTGTCGCCGGCGATCGACTGCATTTCCCGCGCCTTCGTCTTCGCCGCATCGCGTGCCGCATCGGCGGTCTGAGCCGCGGCCGACCGGGTCTTCGCTTCGAGGCCGGCCCCCTGCTTCACAAGGGTCTCGAACACTTTCATGCCTCCGCCCTGCGCCTTGGCGAACGCGCCGAGGCCCGCGAGCCAGATCTCGTGCGATGAATCGAGGATCGTCTGCGCCAATCCCTTCGCGGCGCCGGTGGCGCCGGATCCAAGCTCGGCCTTCGCTTTCTTGAGCATCTCATTCCTCCGCGTCGCGTCTGGAACCTCGGAGCGATTCTAAGCCGCTCGTGCTAGGCGAATCATACTAAACGCACCGCGGCTCGAGTGCGCGGTCGCCGGTCGGATGCCGCCGTATAATGCCCTCGCTCGCGGGGCCGAATGCCGCGGCGCGCGAGCCGCGCCTCTCCACCGCGACCGAGCCCGGGTCGCTTCGGGGCCCGTCAAGCGTACCGAGGAGGAAATCGATGGCCTACTTCGTCACCGGCGGCACCGGCTTCATCGGCCGCTTTCTGATCGAGAAGCTCCTCCGGCGCAACGAGCCCGTGTATGTTCTCGTGCGCAAGAACTCGCTCAAGAAGCTCGAGGCGCTGCGCCCTGCGTGGGGCGCCGACGAAGCGCGCGTGATCGCCGTCGTCGGCGATCTCACCAAGGCGAACCTTGGCGTGTCGCAGGCCGAGCTCGCCAGGCTCAGGGGCAAGGTCAAGCACCTGTTCCACCTCGCGGCGGTCTACGATATCGCCGCCAGCGCGGAGACGCAGGCAGCGGCCAACATTGCCGGCACGCGCAACGCGGTGAGATTCGCCGAAGCCGTCGCCGCGGGCTGCTTTCACCACGTGAGCTCGATCGCCGCGGCGGGCCTCTACGAGGGCACTTTCCGCGAGGACATGTTCGAGGAGGCCGAGGAGCTCGATCACCCCTATTTCAAGACCAAGCACGACTCCGAAGGCATCGTTCGCGCCGAGTGCAAGCGTCCCTGGCGCGTATACCGGCCTAGCCTGGTCGTGGGGGATTCGCAGACCGGCTTCATCGACAAGATCGACGGCCCTTACTACTTCTTCAAGCTGATCCAGAAGATGCGCAGGATGCTGCCCGCCTGGGTGCCGACGATCGGCATCGAGGGCGGGCGCATCAACATCGTCCCGGTCGATTTCGTCGCGGCAGCGCTCGACCACCTCGCGCACAAGAAGGGGCTGGACCGGAAGTGCTTCCACCTCACCGATCCGGCGCCGCACCGGATCGGCGAAGTGCTCAACATCTTCGCCCGGGCGGCCCACGCGCCGCAGATGACGCTGCGCATCAACGCGCGCATGTTCGGATTCATCCCGGCGCCCATACTCTACGGCGTCGCGTCGCTCGCGCCGGTCAAGCGTATGATCCGCGCGGTACTGAAGGACCTCGGCATCCCGAAGGACGTCTTCCAGTTCATCAACTGGCCGACTCGCTACGACAACCGCGAAGCGGCGAAGGCGCTCAAGGGATCGGGCATCGAAGTGCCGCCGCTCGAGAGCTACGCCGCCCGCATCTGGGACTACTGGGAGCGCAACCTCGATCCGGATCTGTTCATCGATCGCAGCCTCGCCGGCCGGGTCAAGGGCAAGGTGGTCCTGATCACCGGCTCCTCCTCCGGGATCGGCCGCGCGGCGGCGCTCAAGCTCGCCGGCGCCGGCGCCAGGGTGATGCTGGTCGCCCGCGGCGAAGAAAAGCTGGTCGAGACGAGGAAGGAGATCGAGGCCGCCGGGGGCAAGGCCTGGATCTACGCCTGCGACCTCTCCGACCTGAGCGCCGCCGACGCGCTCGTCGCCCGGGTGCTCGCCGAGCACGGCGGCTGCGATTACCTCGTCAACAACGCCGGCCGCTCGATACGGCGCGGGATCGTCAACTCGCTCGATCGCTTCCACGACTTCGAGCGCACGATGCAGCTCAACTATTTCGGGTCGCTGCGCCTGATCATGGGCTTCCTGCCGAAGATGCTCGAGCAGAAGTCCGGGCACGTCATCAACATCTCCTCGATCGGCGTGCTGTCGAATGCGCCGCGCTTCTCGGCCTACGTCGCATCGAAGTCCGCGCTCGACGCTTTCTCGGCCTGCGCCGCCTCGGAGTTCCTTGACAAGGGCATCAGCTTCACGACTATCAACATGCCTCTGGTGCGCACGCCGATGATCGCGCCGACCAGGATGTACGAGAGCGTGCCGACGCTCTCCCCCGAGGAGGCGGCCGACCTGATCGTCGAAGCGATCGTCTACAAGCCGGTGCGCATCGCCACGCGGCTCGGCGTGTTCGGGGCAATCGCCCATGCCGTCGCGCCGAAGCTCACGCAGATCCTGCTCAACACGGCGTTCAACATGTTTCCCGATTCCGCGGCGGCCGCGGGCAAGAAGCCCGGCGAGGCCCAGCCGCTGACGGCCGAGCAGATGGCGTTCGCGCAGCTGACCCAGGGCATCCACTGGTAGGTTCCGTCTGGGCGCGCCGGGCGGCGCGGAAAGCACGCCAGGCGGCCTGAATTGTGCCGGTCCGCCGTGCGGAATTCTCCGCAGAGGCCGAGCGTTCGTCCGCGTACGCTGCCGGGTGTGGGTCGAGTGAGCCTGGAGGTACACATCGGCTGCACGACCCGCGCGGAGCCTGCTATGAGCGCGAAGACCCTCTACTGGCTGATCGCCGCAATCGCCGTTGCGGCGGCAGCGCTCGCCCTTTCGGCGCTGATCGTGCTCTTCGTCCCGAACGAGTCCAGCACGGCGGCGATCGCCGCGGAGCAGCCGGTGCTCGAGCACAAGATCGAATCGATCGTCGAATCGAAGCATCGGGCGCCGTGAATCACGCCGGACGCCACGAGCCGGTGGCGCTCGCGAGGGAGCTGACGGCCGGCGCCGGCGAAAAAGCGTATGATGCCCCGACCGCGACACGCCCACTCCCGTCTCGCCGGCGCGCGCCGCGACGAACCGGAACCAACGACTAACGAAGGGTGAACCCATGTCCGCGAGAACCTTGCTTGGCGTCACGCTGCTGGGGGCGGTGCTCTGGGGATGCACGCCCGCGCTCACGATTCAAACCATCGGGACGCCGTCGGCCACCGCGAGCCGCATTGATTGCTCGCGTACCTGCGTCGTCCAGATCCGCAAGAGCTGTGCCTTCGATGACCATTTTTGCAAATTCGTCATCGATTACGATGAGATCCATCTCGCGCGCGGCTCTCCGAACGTTTCCATCGTGTGGGTCCTGCCCGACGGCTACGTGTTCTGCAAGAAGTACGTGAGCGACGGCGGCGTCGTGCTGAAGGGAACCAACGATGGCCAGTTCAGCAGCATGTATTCGACCGACGATGCGAACGGAGGCGCGCCTGTCATCCGCGATTGCAGTCAGCATCGGTACTTTCACTGGACCGGTGTGAACACCGTGCCGCGCGGCGACGCGGGCTACGGCTATACGATCATCCTCTTCGATCGGGCCGGCAATCAGCAGCAGCCGATCGATCCCTGGATCTACAACGACTGAAGCAGCCCGCGCGTCAGTCGGGCGGGCGCGCGCCGCGGCCCGTGTGGGGGGCGTCGCTGTCGTCTCGAGTCGCGAGCCAGGCGCCCGCCTCGCTCATCGCGGCGGCATAGGTCAGCTCGCGTCCCGCGGCCTCCGCGGCCGCGAACGCCTGTGCGCCCAGCTTCTCCCGGACCTCGCTGATTCTCGGCACGAGAAAGGCTTCGTCGGCTGGGTCCCGACTTAGTCCGGTTCGCGCCGCCTGCGCTTCGGCTGCCCCATAGAGCCGCGCGGCCAGCCCCCGTTCACCACGGGAGGCGGCGAGGCCGGCGGAGACCTCGAGCGCGCTCTGCCCGGCGGGCTTCGAGCCGGTTTCCTCGACGATCGGCAGAACGTCGCCGAGGAGCCGCCGCGCGCGATCGAGGTCGTTGCGACCGATCGACACCATCGCGAGATTGAGGAGCCCGATCGCCACGCTCTCGCGATCGCCGATATCCCGGGCAAGCTCGAGCACCTGGGCGTACATCGGCTCGGCCGCGTCCAGTTCGCCGCTCAGGCGGTGAATCTGCGCGAGCGCGTTGAGCGCGGCCGCGACCGATCGCCCATCCCCGAGCTCGCGCGCCATGCCGAGCGCCTCCTCCAGGTGTCCGCGCGCGGCGGCGAGGCTGCCCTGGCCGAGAAGCGCGAGGGCGAGCGGCTGCAGCGCGGCCGCGACGCGCTCCTTGTTCCCGATTTCCCGGGCGATGGCGAGGCTCTCGCCGAGCTGCGTCTCTCCCTCGGCGTAACGTCCCATCGCCAAGCTGAGCTGACCGGCGTCGAAGAGCGCTCTCGAGCGCGCGAGGACCCGAGCCTCCGCGCCCCGGCGCGCGAGGGCTTCGACGGTCAGGCGATGCCCCAGACCGATGAGGCCCCGGTTGAGCCAGTAGCGCTTCACCGCCGAGGCGAGCCGGAGCCCGAGCTCCGCGCCGTCCGTCGCGCGATCGCACCAGGCGTGCGCGCCCAGCAGGTTCTCGAGCTCGAGATCGAGGCGCGCCATCCACGCCGCCTGCGACGGCCCGCTCAGCTCGGGACGCGCTCTTTCGGCGAGCGCGAGATAGTACGCGAGGTGGCGGCCGCGGACGTCGTTTTCCTCGCCCGATTCGGCCAGGCGATCGAGCGCGTACTGGCGAACCGTGTCGAGCATGCGGAAGCGGGCTCGCGAGGGGTCGACCGCCACCAGCGACTTGTCGACCAGGTTGGCGAGCAGCTCGACCACCGCCGACGGTGCCCGGGAGCCGACGGTGGCCAGAGCTTCGCCCGCCTCAAGGGTCCAGCCGCCTGCGCACACCGCGAGCCGCCGGAGCAGCGCGCGCTCTTCCTCCAGGAGCAGGTCGTAGCTCCAGTCGATCAACGCCCGCAGCGTCTGCTGCCGGGGCAGCGCGGTCCGGTCGCCGCCCGTCAGTAGCCGGAATCGGTCGCTCAAGCGCGCGGCGATCGTCTGCACCGCCAGCGCACGGGTGCGCGATGCCGCAAGCTCGATCGCGAGCGGTATCCCGTCGAGGCGGTGACATATCTCCGCGACCGCGGCTGCGTTGGCCGGCGAGATCGCGAACGAGGGCTGCACCGCGACCGCCCTTTCCACGAACAGCCGTGCCGCCTCGTAGTCGGCCAGCGCGGTGTGGGTGAACGTCGCGCCAGGATCCGGCGTGGCGAGCGTCGGCACGAGATAGGTCGTCTCGCCGGAGATCCGCAGGTGTTCGCGGCTCGAGGCCATGATCTTCACGTGCTCTCCGGCCTGCAGCAGCTGCCGGGCGAGCTGCGCGCAGCCTTCGAGCAGGTGCTCGCAATTGTCCAGGATGAGCAGCAGCTGCCGGTCCTTGACGTATTTCACGAGTGCCTCGATCACCGGCCGCCCCACCTCTTCCTTGACCCCGAGGGTGGATGCCGCGGCTTGCGCGACGAGCTGCGGATCGGTCAGCGGCGCGAGCTCGACGAGCCAGACGCCCTCGGCAAAGTCGTCCAGCGCGTCCGCGGCGACCTGGAGCGACAGGCGCGTCTTGCCGATCCCTCCCGGACCGATCAGGGTGAGCAGGCGATGCGCGCGCAGGAGCCCGGCGACCTCGGCGAGCTCGCGCTCCCGGCCGACGAACGAAGTGAGCTGCTGCGGGAGGTTGTTCGGCGTAGCCTCGAGCGAGCGCAGCGCCGGGAACTCGCCGCGGAGGCTCGGATGCAGCAGCTGATACACGCGCTCCGGCGTCGACAGGTCGCGCAGCCGCACCGAGCCCAGATCGCGCAGCCCGGCCGAGGCCGGCAGCCGCTCCGCGACCAGCTGTGCCAGCGCCTGCGAGAGCAGGACCTGACCGCCGTGCGCGGCGCTCATGATGCGTGCGGCCCGATTGACCGCGGTGCCGAAGAAATCGTTGTCGCGCCGCTCGCTCACGCCCGCGTGCAGCCCGCAGCGCACGCTGAGGCGAAGATGCGCGGGGTCCTCGTCGGCGATGGCGCGCTGCGCATCCAGTGCCGCGCGGACCGCATCCGCCGGATCCGCGAAGGCGGCATGAACGCCGTCCCCGCTCATCTTGACCACTTCGCCGCGGTTGCGCTCGACGGCTGCGCGGACGATCGCGTCGTGGCGCGCGAGCGCCGGCTGCATCCGCTCGGGCTCGAGCTCCCACAAGCGGGTGCTAGCCTCGATATCGGTGAAAAGAAAGGTCGTTACGCCGGACGGGAGTTGCACACCCATGCCGCCTTCACTGGCGTCGCGTCGAGGTCAAGTCTACCTTCGCGGCTCCGGACGGACCAGCAGCGCAGTCCGCGATCTCGCGCGCGACGCGGCCGCGCACTTCCTGGTCGGCGAGCAGCGCGTTGTGCGCGATTCCGGTGAACGCGACGTTGTCGGCGCCGCCGAACACCGCGCTCGCCTGCGGCGCGACCATGCTGTCGTGCCAAGACCAGATCGAAACGGTCGGCGCAGGCGGCGCGGCGCTCTCGCCGCGATTGAGCTCCGCGAGCCACGGATTGCCCGGATGAAGCTGCGCGAGGCTGCGCCCGGGAAAAAGATAGGCGAGGACGCTGCCGTGGTGCGGCGTGCCGAGCGTGATCAGCCGCGCGACCGCTCCGCCGCCGAAGCGGCGCAGGTACGCCCTGGCGACGAGGCCGCCCATGCTGTGGCCCACCAGCACGACGCGCGCCGCCCCGGTGCTCGAACGCACCGCGTCGATCTTTGTCGCGAGCTGCTCCGCGAAGAGCTCGATATCGGCGAGCGGAGGGCCGTAGCTCAGCGTGTAGATCGAGCCCACGCCGCGCCGAATCAGCTCGCGCCGGAAGAACAGCCAGACTCCGTCGTTGACCAGCACGCCGTGGACGAGCAGGACCGGATGCTTCGCCGGGGCGGGCGCCGGATCGCGCATCAGCCAGCGGTGCAGCACCATGAGCGGCCAGGACAGCGCCACGACGCACACTTCGGTGCAATACAGGCGCGCGGTAGCGCGCAGCCCGATGCGCGCCTCGGGTGGCCGCGGCGTGCGCCAGAGCCAGGCGAGCGCGAAGGACAGCGTCACGATGACGAGCGCCGGAGCGACGTAGGCGAGCGGCGCTCCGAGCACGAACCACCAGCTCGGGGCGCCCGCGTCGATGCAGCGCTCGGCCCAGCGAACGTAGGCACCCGTGCCGATCGCCATCGCGAGTGCCAGAACGAAGGCCGTCATCGGCGCGCCTGCCTATCGCGCGGAGGAGCCGGCGTCGGAGCGCCAGCCCTGCAGCGCGGCCAGCACCTCGCCGATCTCCGGAAGGAGCCGCACGCCCGAAGGCGTCTTGCGCAGCCGGCGCGTCACCTCGCCGCCGACCCACAGGGCCACCGCGGGTGCGAGTGCGCGGCGCAGCGTGCCGATCGCATCGCCGATCTGCCGCAGCGGGAAGGCCGTCGAGAACGATACCGCCACGACCTGCGCCTTGTACGCGAGCGTCGCCCGGCGGATGTCGTCGAACGGCGTCTGGGGCCCCAGCGAGATGCAGCAAGCCCCCTCGCTCGCGAGCAGCGCCTCGGCCATGAGCAGGCCGATTCCGTGCTGCTCGCCGGGCACCGTCGTCAGCAACACCCGTGGCGGAGCGTTGCCGCGCGGGATCGCATTGATCGCGCCGCGCAGGGCGAGCTGGAGTTGCTCGCTGTAGAGATGCTCCTCGAAGACCTGCAGCTCCCCGCGCGTCCACGCCTCGCCGACAGCGCGATTGAGCGGCGCCACCGTTTCGACAACGAAGCGCGGCACGCCCTGGCGCAGCAGCAGCCCGGCGAGCGCGGCATGCAGGGCCGCCGCGTCGTGACCCTTTACCAGCGCAAGCATATCGCTCTCGACCGCGGGCGCGGGCGTCTCGCGCCGCGGCCGGATGCGCTTCTCGGCGAGCGTATTGAGCTCCTCGAGCGTATGACGGATCAGCTTGCCAGGCCGCATGCCCGTATCCATCAGCCGCTTGATCGTGCGCAGCCGCGCGAGTTCTTCCGCGGTGTACTGCCGCTCTGCGTTCTCGTCGCGATCGGGCCGCGGAAAGCCGTAGCGGCGCTCCCAGATGCGCAGCACGTCTTTCGACAGACCCGTCTCGCGCTCGACCGCGCTGATGTTGAAGCGCGTTTCCTGGTTTTCCATGGCTATCGATTCGTCCAGGACAGTCATGGAAGGTTAGCACGGCGTTTGCGCGCAGGGCGCCGCTGTCCAAGACAACGAGCGGTGCTATACTTCGTCGCTCGAGGAATCGACCATGTTCTGGCAGCGAATCGCCTTAGCGCTCGCCGCGGCGCTGATCGGAGCGACGCTGGCGCCGAGCGCGCCCGCTGCGGCGCAGGGGCTCGCCGCCGCGGCGCCCTGCCCGGCGCTCCTCGACCGCGAGTTCAACCGCCTGCAGACGGGAAAGCCCGAGTCGCTGTGCCAGTATCGCGGCAAGGTGCTGCTGATCGTGAACACGGCGAGCTATTGCGGCTACACGCATCAGTACGAAGGTCTCGAAGCCCTGTATCGCAAGTACAGGGATCGCGGCCTGGTCGTGCTCGGCTTTCCCTCCAACGATTTCGAGCAGGAGCCCGGCAGCAACAAGGAGATCGCGCAGTTCTGCCGGCTCACTTACGGCGTCGAGTTCCCGATGTTCGAGAAGTCGAGCGTCAAGAGCCTTGCGACCAATCCGCTCTACGCCGACCTCGTCGCTCGCACCGGCCAGGGACCGAAGTGGAACTTCCACAAGTACTTGGTCGACCGCAGCGGGATCCCGGTGGCGAGCTTCGCGAGCAGGGTCGAGCCCACCGACCGCGAGCTCCTCGCGCTGCTCGAGAAGCTCCTCGCGGACAAGCCCGCCGAACCGCGGGGTTGAGCCGCGGCGCAAGGCTGCACGGCGCCGCGCCGGAACGCTGAAAAGGGTTGAAGCATCTGATGGGTTCGCCGCGGATTCGCATCCGACTCGAGGAGCCTTCGTGAACGCCCCCGAATACCTGCCGCTGCCGGACACCCAGTCCCTGCCCGACGCACGGGAGCTGCCCATCGAGCGCGTCGGCGTCAAGGGCCTGCGCTACCCGCTCGCGTTGCGCGCAGCCGACGGCGGCGTCCAGCATACGATCGCGGAGCTGGGCATGTACGTCGGCCTGGCGCACGACGTGAAGGGCACCCACATGTCGCGCTTCGTCGAGATCCTCGAGGAGCGCCGCGAGCCGCTCGACCTCGCCGGCCTTCGTTCCATGCACGAGCGGATGCTCGAGAGGCTCGGCGCGAAGAGCGGGCGCATCGAGCTGCATTTCCCCTATTTCATCCGCAAGGCCGCGCCCGTTTCGGGCGTGGAGAGCCTGCTCGACTACGACGCGCGCTGGACGGTCGAGGCCGACGCGCAGGCAAGGGCCCGCGTGGCGATCGAGCTGGTCGCGCCGGTGACGAGTCTCTGTCCGTGCTCGAAGAAGATCGCCGACTACGGCGCGCACAACCAGCGCTCGCACATCACGGTGCGCGTCGAGCTTGCCGGCGGCGATGTCTCGCTCGAGGAGCTGGCGCGCATCGCCGAGGAGGAGGCCTCTTCGGAGCTCTACGGTCTGCTCAAGCGCTCCGACGAGAAGTTCGTCACGGAGCGGGCCTACGACAACCCGAAGTTCGTCGAGGACCTGGTGCGCGACATCGCGCTGCGGCTGCGGCGCGATCCCCGGATCGGACGCTTCCGGGTCGCCTCGGAGAATTTCGAGTCGATCCACAATCACTCCGCCTTCGCTGAGATCGTGGGCACGGGTGCCGGGCAGCGCTAAGGGCCTCGCGCGAAGCCCGCGGAGCTGGCCAATCCTCCACGGCGAACGAGGGCGCGGGGCTTTTGACAGCCTCGGCGCGGATCGCCGATAATCTCGCCCCTTTGGCGAGGTAGCTCAGCTGGTTAGAGCAGAGGAATCATAATCCTTTGGTCGGGGGTTCGAGTCCCTCCCTCGCTACCCAGTCTGCATTGTGCAGTCTGGAGACATGGGTTACAGACTGTACCTAAGACATGGGTAACAACCTCGCGCCGAACGGGTTGTCGAGGGGTTGCAAAGTCTTCTGCTCCAGGTCGATGTAGCCGAGATCGTAATGCATGAAGCTTACGATCCAGATGCCGTCGTCGACCTCCCTGATGCCCACGCGCTGGCCGGCCAGCGTGTACGAGATGCTGATCTTCTTGCGATGCATGCAGATGCGACCGCAAGCGGTGACGAGCGCATCGCGATCGTGCAGCGGGTAGGCGAGGTCGGGTAAGCCAACATAGGGTCGCGGCGAAGGCGAATAACTCTCGCTGGGCGTTTCATGTCCAACGCCTCGTGCGGCCGCTCGTTGTTGAACTCGCTGACGAAGGCATCGAAGCGCGCCTGCTGCTGCAGGCTATTCATGCCGGGTGGCCGCGTGGCCTCCTGCTTCAGCGTCAGGTGCATGCGTTCGTGGCGGCCATTCTGCTGCGGATGGCCAGGCTTGATGCGCTCGATGGCGATGCCGAGGCGCAGCCACCAGACGGATAGCTTGGACAGGTTGAACAGCGCGTTGGGACTGGCGAAGGGGACGCCGTTGTCGGAGCGAATCGCGGCGGGCAGGCCACGCTCGAGGAAGAGCTGCTGGAAGGCGGTGATGGCGGTATCTTCGCGAACCGAATCCAAGGCCTCGCACATGAGCAGGTAGCGCGAGGCGTGATCGGTGACGGTGAGCGGATAACAGTACTCACCGTTGCCGAGCTTGAATTCGCCTTTGAAGTCGGCGCACCACAGGTCGTTGGGAGCGATGCCGGCGGACAGTGGTGTGCCGTGGGCGCGTGATCGCGGCCGGCGGAGGCCTTTGACGAGGCCGTGGCGATGCAAGACCGCGTGGATCGTGCTCTTGGCGGGGACGCGGATGTCGCCACGCAACCGGCGCACCAGGAGCTCGCGAATCTTGCGAGCACCCCAGTGGGGCTTCTCGTGCTTGAGCTCAACGATCTGGGCCGGCAGCTGGTTGGCGTACCGCACCGGCCGCCGCGACCGATCCGTCAGCGCTTCAAGGCCTTGATCCTTATAGCGGGTGAAAATCTTGTAGCCGGTCTTGCGGGAGATCCCGAACTCCCGGCAGACCTCGGACATCGATTCGCCGTCCAGCAGCCTGGCCACGAATCGCAGGCGCTCGTCCATCACCGAACACTCCTTCCACGGCATAGACACCTCCCCGGATAGCCGGGAAAGTGTTACCCATGTGTTCGGTACGTTCTGTCACCTATCTCTCAGGCCGCTCACATGCGGGTCGCGGCGGCTTTGGCGGTTTCGCTTGCATTCCGCAAAACCGGCCGCGTTGCGCAATTCGGTGGCTTATTCCGTCGGCGTGACCTCATGGCCGGCCCGGGCACGCAGGTAGATCTCGGCCGTCCGGATGCTCTAGTGCTCGAGCCGCGGCTGTGCTCGACGCTTGTCGGGCCCTGTCGCCCGAGCAAGCGATCGAGATTTCATTGGAAGCTCCAGTCGATCGCGGACGAGGAATAGGTTGAACCCTCGCGTGCTCGGGAACAACAGCGTGCCATTGAATCGAAGTCCCAAATCCGGACCCGCATCGCTTTCGTCGGCGATGGAGACGCCCGCCATGACGAAGGCGAAGGACGCAATAACCATGGATGCCGCAGCGCTTCGGTTCGTCGTGGGCTCCGTTCATTGAGCTGTCAGCGGCTGAACCGCGGGAGGTACCCAGCGGCCGTCCAGCACTTCCGCCTTCGGTGCGTAGAGCCGCATCGTCACTCCCAGGCGACCGCTGTCGGGGGTCGGCAGCCAGTTCGACTCCTTGTCCGGGCCGGGCGACGGGTTCTGCATGTAGATGTCCAAAGAACCGTCGGCGTTGTACTTGAGCGGGTCACGGTCACCGATGGCAAATCGGTTGAGCTTGTTCGCGACCTGAAATCCCTCGTAGTCGTACATGGTGATCGACCAGAACGCGCCGACGGGCGGCAGCTCCTCTTTCGTGAAGTGCATCACGTACTTCTTGTTTCCTTCTATCGGCTTGCCGTCTGCAGCGGCCACGTTCAACGGGTAGACGGCATCTTCCGGCTGATTGGCGCCTAGACCGACGGCCGCAATGATCGCGCGCTTGACGTAGTAGTCGCCGTACACGCCCATCGTGTCCGTGTTCATCTGCCAGCCGTTGGCGACACGCGCCAGCGTCGGCGCTTTGGACTGCATCCGCTTGAGGGCTGCCGCAGGAGCGTCCTGCAGCGCTTCTCGGATCGGCGCGGGTGCGGACGCCAGATCAAATGACTTCCCGGGCACGATGCCGATCCGCGCCATACGCGCGACCATCGACCAGTCGGTGGCGTGCGGCGGATTGGTCTTAAGCAGCTCCGCCGCGTAGCCGAAGAACTGCGCCGCCGGCATCTGATTGACCTGCTTGAGCGGCTCGGTCTTCATGTCGACGGAAGGGTCTAGCACGGCGTTTGGCGGAACGGGATTCTTTCCGAACTGCGACAGTGGTGTGATGGCGAACCCGTCCTGCACCTTGTTCACCGCAGCGTAGTCCGAAGGTCCGTTCGTTTGCGTCCGACCGATGATCCATACGAACGGCGTCGGCGCCGCGATGCGCTCAACGCCTTGAGGCAGCGTCCCCGTCCACCCCGGCGGCGTCACCGCGTAGCGTGCCGCCTTGGTGCCGGTCGTGCGCGCGCCGGGGACGGCAAACACGTCGGACCACATGTCCAGCATCGGCAGCAAGTAGTAGCGACCCCCTGTGTCGGGCACCGAAACGATCATGGGCTCGGTCCTCAAATCGAGCCATGCCAGCGAGTAAAGCGTGTCGAAATTCGGCCGCACCACTTCCCGAAAATCAGCGGCCGGGTAGGCCCGGTGGTGCCAGAAGGCGTTCGCCGGGCCGAAGCCCGTCTTTTTGCCGGGCTCGTAGTTGGTAGAGACCCTTCGCGTGACGTCCATCGTCACGAGGGGATAGAGGTAAGTGTAGGCCTCGATCCCGATGTCTCGAGCCTCCGCCGGAGTCGCATCGCCTGCATCGGCTGCGATGGAGATCGAGGAAAAGAGCGTAGCCAGCAGAAAGACGGCAAGCCTCACGGTTCTCTCTCCCCAGGAGAACAACGCCAAGAAGACAACCGCGCTGTGGTAGCATTCCCCGGACACCCAAGGTCCGCCCGAAGGACGTTCGGTGTCGCGCGGCAAGAGGCATCATCGCTGAAAGCGAGCGAGACTAGCCATTGGACCAAGGTGCAGCTTGCCGGGATCGTGCCGTTGCCAAAGCTTTCGACCAACTGACCGACGAATTCCGCGCCTTCAAATTGTCTCCGTCTGCGCAGTAATCTCGCGACATAGGCTGTGCGCTTTGGGCGGCCTGGAGTCCTGCGAAGGCCGGCTCTTCGTTCGCCGCACTACGCCGAAGGCACTGCAGCGTTGCTCGGCGAGCATGGCTGCTTTGTCCCGATCTCAAGCGCCGGGCGCGATTCGGAATCATCGACGACTCGGCGGCCGCTCGCGAGCGATGCTCGTGGCGGCACTTTGAGGCGCCTCACCCGATGTCCGACTCCGATTTCGCCTCGCGCTGCAACAGTCATCGCGGCTACCTGCTGCGCGTCGCGGTGCTGCAGCTGCGCGACAACGAGCTCGCTGAGGACGTGGTCCAGGACACCCTGGTCGCGGCGCTCGCCGGAGAGAAGGGCTTTTCCGGGCGCGCGAGCCTCAAGACCTGGCTGACCGGGATCCTCAAGCACAAGATCGTCGACGCGATCCGGCGCCGGGCGAGGGAACCGGTCGTGGCGCCGCTGGAGGACGAGATTCAGCTCGAGGACATGGACGCGTTCTTCGACGAGAGCGGCCACTGGGAAGCTCCCCCCGCCGACTGGGGCGACCCCGAGTCCTCGCTCTCCCGGGTGCAGTTCATGGATATCCTGCAGCTCTGCCTGGAGAAGCTCCCTCCCAACACGGCGAGGGTCTTCGTGATGCGCGAGGTGATGGAGCTCGAGAGCGACGAGATCTGTAAGGAGCTCCGGATCACGTCGACCAATCTGTGGGTCATCCTATACCGGGCCAGGATGGCGCTTCGCCGGTGCCTGGAGCAGAACTGGTTTGCCGCGGGCGCAGCGAGGCCCTGAACTTCATGGTGCGCCGATTGAGCCCACTGATTTCGTGCAGGGAAGCGAGCAGGTTGCTCTCGCAGATGCAGGACGGGAGCGTTCCGCTGCCCCTGCACCTGCGCATCCGCTTGCACCTGCTGTGGTGCGAGGCGTGCCGGCGCTTCCTCGAGCAGATGCGCTTCATGCACAGCGCGATGCGCCGCTACCGGGAGTAGCGCGCCGACCCCGCGCGCCCCGGCAGGGTCCCGCGGTGCTAGAATGATCGCCGCTTATCCGTGGCCTGTCGTCGAGTCGCCGTGCTCTCCATCGTCGTCAACGGCTCCGCGCGCACCTGCGGAGACGGGGCAACCGTCGCCGACCTGATCCGCGACCTCGCGCTTGAGGGCAAGCGGATCGCGGTCGAACGCAACGGCGAGATCGTCCCCGCCAGCCGCCACGGCGACACCCGCCTCGAGCGCGGAGACCGCATCGAGGTCGTCCGGGCCGTAGGCGGCGGTTGAGGACCCGCTATGAACGCACCCAACGACGCCGTCCTCGCCTGCCAGGATCCGCTGGTGATCGCGGGGCGCGCGTATCGGTCGCGGCTCCTCGTCGGCACCGGCAAGTACCGGGACTTCCGGCAGACGCGTGCCGCGATCGACGCTTCCGGCGCCGAGATCGTGACCGTGGCGATCCGCCGCACCAACATCGGCCAGCATCCCGACGAGCCTTCGCTGCTCGATCACTTGCCGCCGGGCGAGTTCACGCTGCTGCCCAACACCGCGGGCTGCTATTCCGCCGAGGACGCGATACGCACGCTCAGGCTCGCACGCGAGCTTCTCGATGGACGCAGCCTGGTCAAGCTCGAGGTGCTGGGCGATCCGCATACGCTGTTTCCCAACGTGCGCGAGACGCTCCGCGCCGCCGAGATTCTGGTCAAGGACGGCTTCGAGGTCATGGTCTACACCTCGGACGATCCCATCGCCGCGCGCGAGCTCGAGGCGCTCGGCTGCGTCGCGGTCATGCCTCTCGCCTCGCTGATCGGCTCGGGCATGGGGATCCTGAATCCATGGAACCTCAGGCTCATCGTCGAGCAGGCGAAGGTTCCGGTGCTGGTCGACGCCGGCGTGGGCACGGCCTCCGACGCGGCGATCGCGATGGAGCTCGGCTGCGCCGGGGTTCTCATGAACACGGGCATCGCGCTCGCCGAGGATCCCGTGCTCATGGCCGGCGCGATGAAGAAGGCGGTCGAGGCCGGGCGGGAAGCGTTCCGCGCCGGGCGCATGCCGCGCAAGCTCTACGCCGCGAGCCCCAGCTCGCCGGCGACCGGTCGGATCGGCTGACGACGATGCTTCGTGCCTGGGCGATCGTCGCGGTCGCGTGCTGCGTCGCTCCCTTCGCGCGCGGTGCTTCGCTGTCGAACAGCGAGATCACCGAGCTCTGCGCGCAGGCCGAGGATCCCGCCCAGTGCGGACGGCTCGTGGAGGGCGCCCAGCTGAAGCGCCTGCCCAATCTCGCGCGTCGCGACGGCAACGTGCTCAGCGTGACGCTGTACCCGGCGGGAACGGCGAGCTTCACCGACGACGAGGTCAGCGGGCGCTCGTACAGCCTCTGGGACTATCTCGACGGGCTGAACGCCGTGCTGCTCTACACCACGGTCGGCGAAACGACGACCTTCACGCTGCTGCAGCGGACGACGAATCGAAGGATCGAGCTGCCTACCGAGCCGCAGCTCGCACCCGATCGCCAGCACCTCGTGACGGCGGATATCTGCGCGGAGCGATGCAGCAACGAGGTCGCGGTCTGGCGGGTTTCGCGCGACGGGATCCGCAAGGAGCTCGCGTGGTCGCCGGGCCCGGCCTGGACCGATGCTTCCGCCAAGTGGAAGGATGGCGCCACGCTGAGCTTCGACTACGTCGGCCCCGGGGGCCCGGGAACCGCGGAGAAGAAGCTCAACGATCCGGCCTGGAAGCGCGTGCCGTGAGCTCTCTGTCGCCGGATGGGGACGGGCAGCACGCCGGCGGCGCCGCGCGCGGGCACGCTTCGTCCGGAGCACCTCAGGATCGCGCGGCGATGCGGCGGCCGATTCGAAGCTACGTGCTCCGCCAGGGGCGCTTCACCCCCGCGCAACAGCGGGCGCGCGACCGGCTCTTGCCTCGATTCGGGATCGAGTTCGCGCCGGCTCTGCTGGATTGCGAAGCCGCTTTCGGGCGCCAGGCGCCGACCATCCTCGAGATCGGCTTCGGCATGGGTGAGACCACCGCCGCGATCGCGCAGGCGATGCCCGAGTGCGATTTTCTCGCGGTCGACGTGCACGGCCCGGGGGTGGGCAGCCTCCTCCGGCTGATCGACGAGCAGGGCCTCGGGAACGTGAGGGTCGTGCAGCACGACGCGGTGGCGGTCGTCTCCCGCATGATCGCGCCGGGCTCGCTCGCCGCGATCCACGTCTTCTTTCCGGACCCGTGGCCCAAGAAGCGTCACCACAAGCGCCGCCTGCTGCAGCCGGCGTTCGTCCACGAGCTCGCGCTGCGGCTCGAGTCCGGCGGCCGTCTGCACGTCGCCACCGACTGGCAGGACTACGCCACTGCCATCCTCTCGGCCCTCGGGGCCGAGCCGCTGCTTGCCAACACCGCGACCGCCTATGCCGAGCGGCCGGCGTACCGCCCCGTGACCAAGTTCGAGCGGCGGGGACACGCGCTGGGGCACCGCGTGTGGGATATAGTGTTTCGGCGGCGGTGACTCCGGACCCGGACTGGAGCGCGAGATACACTGACCCCGCGAGCCGTCGCTCGATTCCATGACCACCGGCACGACCCACTCCAGGCTCTCGGCGCGGCTCACCGGCGCGCTGCAGCGCTTCGCTCACCTCGCTCGCCGCGGCCAGGAAGCGGTTCCCGGCGAAAAGGCCGAGTTTCGATGCAACATCTGCGGGTCGAACTGCGTGGTGCCGATGCGAGCCCTGCAGCGGGAAGTGCCGTCCTGCCGCCGCTGCGGCTCCACGGTGAGAACACGCACGATCGCGCACCTCCTGACCACCGAGCTCTTCGGGCGCAGCATCGCTCTGCCGGAGCTGCCGCTGCGGCGCGATATCGTCGGCGTCGGCCTCTCGGACTCCCAGAACTACGCCGGCCGGCTCGCGGAGAAGCTGGGCTACACCAATACCTTTTTTCACATGGAGCCGCGACTCGACATCGCGCAGGCGCCCGAGAGCTTCGCGGGCCGCTTCGACTTCATCGTCGCAAGCGACGTGTTCGAGCACGTCGCCCCTCCGGTGTCGCGCGCGTTCGTCAATGCGCGGCGGCTGCTCAAGCCTCACGGCGTTTTCATCTTCTCCGTGCCGTACACGCTCGATCCCGAGACCCGCGAGCACTATCCGGAGCTGCACGACTACCGGATCCTCGAAGCGGGAAGCGAATGGCGCCTCGAGAACACGACCGTGGACGGCAGGACCCAGGTGTTCACCAACCTCGTCTTTCACGGCGGCCCCGGATCGACGCTCGAGATGCGGCTCTTCTCGCGCAGCAGCCTGATCCGCGAATTCGCCGACGCGGGCTTCGCCGGCGTGCGCATCGCCGAGGAGCCTCACGCCGCCTGCGGCATCGTCTGGCCCGAGCCCTGGTCGATTCCCATGGTCGCTTACTGCACGCTCGATCGATGAGCCCCTGGCGGCGGCCGGCGCGGCCGCCGCTTGGGAGCGCGATCGGAATGGCTTCCGTGAACGTCGAGCGCCTGTTCGATCCCTCGAGCTATCCGATCGGCGTCGATCACGGGCGCGACATCGGCGCGGGCTACCTGCGCGGCTGGGGGCTCGAGTTCGGCGGGATGTTCGAGAAGCGCGTTGAACGGGACCCCGTCTTTCGCGAAGCGCTCGAATACGCGACACGGCGCGGGACGCTGGTCACCCGGCACAAGCTCGCGAACATCTTTCTCATCCTCAAGTACGGCTGGAGCGACCTCGACGGCGACATCTTCGAGTTCGGCAGCTATCGCGGCGGGTCCGCGGCCTTCATCGCCGGCGTCGTGCGTGCCCTGGGCAGGCACACCAGGGTCTACGCCTGCGACACTTTCGAGGGATTGCCGCAGGCGAACGAGGCGCGCGATCTGCACCGCGCGGGAGATTTTCGCGACGCCGATCTTGCCGGGTTTCGCGAGTTCATCCGAGCGGAAGGGCTCGAAGGCCGGCTCGTCCCGGTGCAGGGGCTCTTCGAGCAGGTCCTGCCCTCGGTTCTGTCGTCGAGGCCATCGATGGCCATGGTTCACATCGACTGCGACCTCTACGAGCCGATCGCGTATCTGCTCGCCGCCTGCGAAGCTCACTACGAGGCCGGCGGCTATCTCGTGCTCGACGATCCGCTGTTCAGCTCCTGCATCGGCGCGTTCGATGCGATGGCGGAGCACCTGCTGCGGGAGCGCCGCCTGCTGCCCGAGCAGATCTACCCGCACCCCGTCTTTCGCCCCCGGGGCGTGGCCGCGCTGCGGGCGGCAAGACCGCTCTAGCCCGCGACCGCGCCGCCGTGCAAAGCGAGGAGCCGCGTGATCGTGCCGCGCGCGACCTCGGCAGAAAAGTGCGTGCGGACATTCTCGCGCCCGCCCTCCGAGAGCGCATTCCACAGCGGCTCGTCGCGATAGAGCCGGGCGACGGCGTCGGCGAACGCTTCCGGATCGGCGCCGACCATCACGTCGACCCCCGGGGTGAGATGCATGCCCTCGATCGACGACGGCGTGGCGACGACCGGGACGCCGTAGCTCATCGCGAGGTTGATTTTGCCCTTGACGCCTGCTCCGTAGCGCAGCGGCGAGATCGATATCCGGCAGGCGCCGAAATACGGCTCGACGTCGGGGACGTAGCCGGTGACGACGAAATCGTCCGCCGCGAGCTTCCTGATGCTCGGCGGGACCTCGCTGCCGATGATCGTCGTCCTCACCCCGGGCAGCTTCTCGCGCAGCCGGGGCAGGATCTCGCGCGCGTACCACAGCACGCCGTCGGTGTTCGGCGGATGACGGAACCCGCCGATGAACAGCAACCCCTCGCGCCCGGCGAACGGCTTGCCCCGCGGATGCACGGGGTGGATGTTGGACAGCACCATGACGTTCGACTCCGGGGCGAGGTCTCCGAGGAGCTTCTTCTCGACCGGGCTCACCACCAGCGTGACGTCGACCTTGCGGATCAGCGCGAGCTCGGTCTCCCGGGAGCTCGCCGCGCTCGCCGCGACGGTCCGGCTCCCTTCGAGCGCCGCCAGCCGTTCCTCGCGCAGGAAATGCAGGTCGTGGGTATCGAACACGATCAGCGCGTGCGGTGCGCAGGCGCGTATTTCATCGATGTGCTTGGCGGCGATGTAGTGACGGGCGATCAGGACGACATCGAACTCGCTGCCGTGACGGCTCAGAAAGTCTCCGATCGAGCGTACATAGGGATGGAACTGCACTTCGATGCCGGCCTGCTGGAGATCGCTGACGTACGGCTGGCGATACTCGAGGTTGTCGGCGATGAAGCTTACCTTGCAGCCGAGTTCGACCAGGAGCGCGAGCAAGCGCTGCGTGCGCTGCGATCCGGAGTCCTGGTCGGGCGTCAGCATGCACGCGTCGATCGCGAGGACGCGCCGCTTCGCCCAGCGGTCCCGCTCGAGCTCGGGCGCAAGCCCGTTGCGGCGATGTCCAGCCAGCTCGTCGGCCCACTTGTCCAGGAACACCCCCTGGTGCAGGCTTTGATAGCGTTTGACGCCGGTCGCGAGGTCGGTGCCCGAAGTCACGCCCTCGAAGTGCACGACGGTTGCCCGCGGCTGATAGAAGACCTTGCGGCCGGCCCGGCGCACCGCGAAGGCGAGATCGGAGTCTTCGCAATAGGCGGGGGCGAAGCGCGTATCGAAGCCGCCGAGCGATTCGAACAGCGCCCGGTCGACCGCGATGCATGCGCCGGAGCAGTAGTCGACCTCGCGCAGGTAGTTGTATTCGGGTTTGTCGGGATCGTCGAAGCGACCGTAGTTCCACGCCGATCCGTCGCGCCACACGATGGCGCCCGCTTCCTGCAGGCGCCCGTGGGGATAGACGAGTTTCGCACCGACGAGTCCCGCTTCGGGGCGCTCGCGGAGCGTGCCGGTCAACGCCTCGAGCCAGCCCGGCAGCACGATGGTGTCGTTGTTGAGGAACACGAGCGTCGGGGCGCGCGCGAGCGCCGCCGCCCGGTTGCAGCTCAGCACGAAGCCCGCGTTGGCCTCGTTGCGGACGAAGCGCACCCCGGTGACCGCTCGCAGCGAATCCGCGGCGATCTCGGGCGAGCCGTCGTCGACGACGATGACCTCGTAGGAGCCCGGCGCCGTGGCGTCGTGGATGCTCGTGAGGCACGTGAACGTGAGGAGCGGTTTTGCGTACATCGGGATCACGATCGTCGCCGCCGGATTCGCGCTTTCTGCGAACGCGAGAGGCCGGATCTCGTGTTCGAGCGCGAATGCCGTCTTCGCCGCCGGCTTGAAGCGGCTGCGGCGCGCGAGCCGCCGCCACACGCGGCGCGACAGCGCGACCGGCCCTTCGTTCTTGAGTATTGTCGCGGCCAGCGAAACGTAGCGCGGTGCCTGGCGTGCGGTCGCGGAGAGGCCGCGGAGCCTCGCGACGCCGATCTTCGCGCCGTGCACGGCGTCGCGAACCGGGCCGGTGACTCGCCACGTCGTGCTCGATTCCAGCGCATCGATGCGCGCCTGCGTGGCGGCGAGCGCGGTCTGAAGCTGCCCGAGGCGGATCTGCGTGACGCGCTGCTCGCGTTGCGCGCCCAGGAGCTGCGCCGCCAGATCCCCGCGGTCGTCGCGGGCGCGCTCCCGGATGGCGCGCGATTCGTCGAGCTCGCGCTCGGCGGCGACGATCCGCCGCTTCAACTCGGCGCGCGCCTCGCCATGACCGCAGTCAACGCCGGCGGCGTAGAGCTGCTCGAGGGAAAGCTCGGCGGGCTCGGTCGCAGCCTCGGGCGCATAGCAATACCGCGCCTCGATGGCCGGCGCGGGCGCGCGCGGATCCCGGGCCCGATCGCGCCCGGACAGCGGTGCGAGGTAGCTCTCGCGATAGGTCTCGAGGTCGGTCACGACACTTTCAATCGCGAAGCCGGCGGCCGCTGCGCTTCGGCGCGAGCGCCGGAGCCGGCGCGCAGCAGCGCCTCGTTCCACGCCGGCGGCTCGGCATCCCATGGCACGAGCAGCGCTGAGGCATTGCCGGCAAGACGCTCGGGCAGGGCACCCAGGGCCGCGGCGACGATGGGAATGCCCGAGGCGATGGCGACCGAAAGCGTGTACGAATAGGTCTCCGGCACCTGCGCTGGGAACCAGATCACGTCGGGGCGCTCGGCCGCGAGCAGCGTCGGCAGCTCGCCTTCTGCGTACTGGCCATGGATCGATACGTGCGCCTGCGGCCACACGGGCAGCGGGGAAGTCGTCGGCCCGAGCACGCGGAAGGCGAGCGGCAGGCTGCGAGCCATCGCGTCGCGCGCGCAGTCTGAGAGCGTACGCAGACCCTTCTCCGGCGACAGATTGCCCAGCGTGACGACCCGCGTGACGCGCGGCGAAACGATCGGTGGCTGCTCGGGGTGCGCGAGGATCGTGACCTTCAGGTCGGGAAAATACCGCGCCATGCGCCGCGCGACGTCGCCCGAAGGCGCGAAGACGCGATCGGCGCCGCGCAGCAGCCGCCCGAACGCGCTGCGCCACTCGGTGATGTCCAGCCCCCACGCATGCGGCCGGCGCGCGAGGCACGCCGCGCACCCGGCCGCGTCCGGCTCACCGCAGTAGCGAGCGTCCTCCGTGACGAGGTGGTACTGCGGACAGATCGCGTAGTAGTCGTGCAGCGTGCAGTCGTAGGCCACGCCGAGGGCTGCCGGCAGATCGAGCACCGATCGCGGCAGGCCGTGGACGTGATGGAAGTGCAACCGGTCGAGGCCCGCCGATCGCAGCACGGACGCCAGCGCCTGAAGATCCTGCGGCAGCGAGAACCAGGTCGCGAAACCCTCGCCGTCCGCAGGCCAGTGGAGCTTCACGGTGTCGGCGGTCTGCGGCTCCAGAAAGAGCACATTGCAGCGCTCGCCGACCATCGCCGCGAGCTCGGTCATGTGCCGGCGCACCCCGCCTCCCCACGCATGGGCGACGAACAGAAGCAGCGGCTTGCGCGACTCCGCGAGCCGCAGGAGGTCGACCCGGCGCTGGTACGGACGGGCGGGATCGCGCTGCGCGCGCTCCGCGCGGGCCGCCGCGTAGTGCGGGAAGAGCTTGTCGAGCGCCTGCTCGGCGTGCGCGGAGAGTTCCTGTGCCTGCGCTTCGCCGAAGGACTCCGCGCCGCGGTGAGCGACGAAGACATCGGCCGCCAGCAGATGTCGGAAGCCCGCGGCCGCCGCGCGCAGGGCGAAGTCCTGCTCGACGCCGTAGTCACCGCCCAGCGGTCCCGCGTCGAAGGCACCGGTCGCGGCGATGCACGCCCGGCGCAGGTAGATGCAGGGGCCGCGCGTCACGGGCACCTGCACCGCGGCGCCGGGGCTCGCCCGAGCGAACAGCGCGTCGAGCTCGGCGACGCCGAGCGCGCCCGGCGGCGTGTTGCGAACGCCGCTCTTCGGGTAGCCCGCCACGCCCGCGCTGCTCGCGAACGGCGCCACGGTTCCCACGTCGGCGGCGCTCGCCGCGTGGGCCGCGAGGCGGTCGAGCCAATCGTTGGCGACCTCGACGTCGGCGTGAAGCACGACCGCGTCGCGATCGGGGTGCAGCACCAGCGCGCGGTTGACCGCCGCCGCGAACCCCGCGTGCGCGGAGCCCTGCAGCAGCTTGAGCCGACCCTCGTCGCGCTGCGCGCGCAGCCAGCGGGCGAGCTCCGGTTCGGGCGAGGCATCGTCGACGACTACAAGCTCGTAGGGCGTGCGCTGCGGGTGCGCGAGCAGGCCCGCGATGCAGCGCTTGAGGGATTCGATTCCGCGATAGGCGGGAACGACGACGTCCACGGTCGCGTCGAGCTCCCGCCCCCGTCGCTCGCCCGCGTTGCCGCCCACCGCAGACATGGCCGCCTATTCGAACTCGATCAGCACCGGCTGATGGTCGGAGGCCTGCGTCGCCTGGTCGACCCGCAGCGCCTTGACCCGCGGCGCGAGATCCGCCGAGACGAAGATGAAGTCGCAGTGCAGCTCGGGTTCGTCGGGCGTTTCCTTTTCGTAGATCTTGAACGTCGCGGCATGCGGGTCACCGGGATGCGCGACCTGCCACGCGTCGGCGAGTGGCGGCGTGCCATCGTCGAAGGGCGCGAGCAGGCGCGCGTGCAGCGGATCCGTCGGCTCCAGGTTGAAGTCGCCGGTGATGATCGTCTCCGCGGGTCGCGGTCGCGTGTGGAATGGGCCTCCGGTCGTATCGACGATCGTCCCCCGTCGGGCGTGGCCGCTGCCTTCCGCGTAGATGCCGCGCAGCGCCTCGACCTGTGCCGTGCGCTTCGCCGTGCCGTAGTACTCGAGGTGCGTGGTGATCACGCGCACCGGCCCCGCGGGCGCCCCGATGACCGCTTCCAGGGCGATGCGCGGCATGCCGTTGACGCCGGGGTCGACCGGATAGGGCAGCAGATGGCGGAAGACCTGACCGACGGGGTAGCGCGAAAGGATCATGTTGCCGAAGTGGCGCCGTCCGCCCTTGTCGTCGGGAACGTCGATGATCGACCCGGCGACCGGCTGGTGGTTCGGCAGCCGCGCGGCGATCTCGGCGAACTGGTTCTCGCCGCGGCTGCCGGCGAGCGTCGGATCGGGGAAGTTGCTCGCGACCTCCTGCAGGCAAAGCACGTCGAAGTCGGCGATCGCCGCCGCGTGCTGGACGATGCGTGCCGGGTCGACCCTGCCGTCGACGCCGCGGCACCATTGCACGTTCCAGGTGATGAGCTTCATGGGCTTCCCGTCCGCCTTCGCTACTTGATGCCGGCCCGCATGAACGACTGCACGAACTGGCGCTGAAACAGCAGAAAGCCGACCAGCAGCGGCGCCGTGGTGAGCAGCGTCGCGGCGGTGACGATCGACCAGTCGATGCCCTGGTCGGTCGCGGAGAATACCTGCAGCCCGACCGTCAACGGTCGCGATTCGACCGAGTTCGTTATGATCAGCGGCCAGAGGAAATTGTTCCAATGGTAGCTCACACTGACCAGCGCGTAGGCGAGGTATACCGGGCGCGCCAGCGGCACGTAGACCTTCCACAAGATCTGCAGGGGCGAGCAGCCCTCGATCCGGGCAGCCTCGTCGAGCTCCGCCGGGACGGTCTTGAACGTCTGCCGCAGGAGAAAGATCCCGAACGCGCTGGCCATGTACGGCAGCCCGATCGCCACGATCGTGTCGCGAAGACCCAGCGCGCTCATCGTGCGGTAGTTCTCGACGATCAGCACGTCGGGCGTGACCATGAGCTGCAGCAGCACCAGCGCGAAGATCAGCGCCCGGCCCGGAAACGCGAAGCGCGCGAACGCGTAGGCCGCGAGCGTACAGAGCACGAGCTGGGCGGCGAGGATCAGCGCGCACAGCACGACGGTGTTCACGAAGTACCGCGCGAAGGGCGCCGCGGCCCAGGCGCTGGCGAAGTTCTCCAGCGTCAGCGGGGCGCTCAGCATGAAGCGCGTGGAGAATTCGCTCGCGTGAAAGGCGGTCCAGAACGCGTAGGCGAGCGGCAGGATCCACAGGGCCCCAAGCAGCCAGGCTCCCGCGGTCTCGAAGCCCCGGGCGAGCGGCCCGGGACGAAAGACGGCACTCATCGGTAGTGCACGCGGCGCTCGAGAAAGCCGAACTGCCCGAGAGCGGCCAGCGCCAGCACGGCGAGAAGCACCATCGTGAGCGTCGCCGCGTAAGCCGGATCCTGGAAACGGAAGCCGATCTCGTAGATGTAGTAGAGCAGCAGCTCGGTGGCGTTGTTGGGGCCGCCGCGCGTCATCACCACGACGTGGTCGACGATCCGGAACGCGTTGATCACCGCGTTGACGAGCACGAAGAGCGTCGTGGGCATGAGGAGGGGGAACGTCACGCGCCGGAAGAAGCACCAGCGCGACGCCCCTTCGATCGCCGCCGCTTCGGCCAGGTTGGGCGACATCTGCTGCAGGGCGGCGAGGTAGAAAATCATGAAGAAGCCGGCCTCCTTCCACACGGTCACCGCCATCAGGCAGCCCAGCGCTGTGTTCCGGCTCCCCAGCCAGTTGTGCGTCGGCAGGCCGAACGCTCCGGTGAGCTTCTCGAGCAGCCCGTATTCCGGCGTATAGAAGAACAGCCAGATGTTCGCCACCGCGATCATCGGCAGCACCGTGGGAGTGAAGTAGGCGAGCCGCAGGAAGCCGCGCCCGGCGAGCCTGCCGTTGACCCAGACCGCCATGAGCAACGCGAGCGCGATGGACAGCGGGATCGTTCCGGCCGCGTACCACAGGTTGTTGACGAGCGCCTGCCAGAAGATCGGGTCTTCGAACAGCTGGCGGTAGTTCTCCGCGCCGACGAAGGCGCTGCCGCGTCCGGCGCGCGGGGTGGAGTGGAAGCTCTGCCACAGCGTCGCGGCGGCTGGATAGTGCGTGAAGAGCGCGAGCAGCGCCGCGGCCGGCAGGAGCAGCAGCCAGCCGTAGAGCCATTGTGTGGTGCGTGTCATCCGAGTCGGGTCGTCCCCGCGGAAGTGGGGACCCAGTGTCGTTCAGAAAGGACGCTGGAGTCCCCGCTGGCGCCGGAATGACAACGATAAGATTACTTCTGATAAGGCTTCAGCAGCCGCTCCGCTTCCCGCTGCGCGTCCTTCATCGCCTGGTCCGCGGGCTTCGAGCCGGTGAGCGCCGCCTGCAAACCGTCGTTGAGCGCCTTGGTGACCCGCTGATTGTCGTGCGTCGAAAGCTCGGCGACCGCGTACTGCAGCTGGTCGCGTGCCACGGCGGCGGCCGGAAAGTCGGCGACGTACTTCTTCATCGGCGGTGTGTCCCAGGCGTCGGGACGGACCGCGACATAGCCGGTGTCGATGCCCCACTGCGCGGCGCGGGCCGGCGAGGTGATCCAGCGGATGAACTTGACCGCGGCGGCCTGCTGCGCGGGGCTCGCCTGCTTGAAGAGGTAGAAGTTGCCGCCTCCCGTCGGGCTCCCGCGCCGCTTGTTCGCCGGCAGCATCGCCACGCCGAAATCGAACTTGGCGTTGTTGCGCACGTTGGTGAGGTTGCCCGTCGTCGTCCACATCATCGCGATCTTGCGCTCGAAAAAGTCCTTCGGCGTCGTGCCCCATTCGACGATGCCTTCGGGATGCACCTTGTACTTCTTGACCAGATCGATCCAGTACTGGAGCGCGTCGATCACGCCCTGCCTGTCGTAGTAGGTTTCGGTCCCGGCGCTGTTCATCAGGATCGCGTCGTTCTCGGTGGTGAGGCCCTGGAACAGCCAGTAGGGAAAGCCCGACGACGGGATCTGCACGCCCCATTGCGTCACCTTGCCCGAAGCGTCGCGTCTGGTGAGCTTCTCCGCGTCCGCCGTCATCTCCGCCCAGGTCGCCGGCGGCTTGTTCGGATCGAGCCCGGCCTCCTTGAACATTTCCTTGTTCCAGTAGAGCACGATGGTCGAGCGCTGGAACGGGATGCCCCAGGTCTTCCCGCCGGTCTGGCTGTTCTCCATGAACGCCGGATAGAAACCCTTGAGCCACGCCTGGTCTTCGGCGCTCTTGATGTAGCCGTCGAAGGGTACGATCGCGTCCTCGTCGATCAGCGTGAACATGTCGGTCGACAGCAGCACGGCGGTGGTCGGCGCATCGCCGCCCTTGACCGCGGTCAGCGCCTTGGTGATCGATTCCTGATATGAGCCGGCGTAGATGGGCTTCACCTTGACGCCGGGATTCTCCTTCTCGAAGTCCGCGGCGAAGCCGTCGATGATCTTGGTGATCGGCCCGCCGACGGCGACCGGATAGTAGAACGAGATCTCGACCGGCGCCTGAGCGCAGGCGAGCGCCGAGAGCACCGCGACGATCGAGCCTCCGAGCCAATTCGCAAATCGCTTCATCGATCTTCCCCCTGTGAACGTCGTTCGATAACCCGGACCCGGCCGCCCGCTTTACGCGACCATCGTCGCCTGGTCCTGCGACTCCCGCGCCTCGAGGCGATGCCCGGTCGCAGCGTCGAAAAAATGCTGCGCGCCGCGCGCCCAGCCGAGCCGCGTCGTGTCGCCGCGCGACCATCCGACGCGGCCCGCGACGCGCACGACCATCGACTGCGTGCCGACGGTGCAGCTCAGGAGCGAGTCCGCGCCGAGATACTCGATGCCCGCTATCCGCGCCTCGATCCCGGTCTCGCGTCCCGGCACGACGTGCTCCGGCCGCACGCCCAGCGTGCCGCCCGCGTATTGCGCCGGTGCGACGACCGGCCCCGCCGTTCCCGCGATCACCGCGCCCGCATGGGCCGGGGCGAGCGCGAGCAGGTTCATCGGCGGCGTGCCGATGAAGCGGGCCGCGAACACGTCGGCCGGCGCCTCGTAGAGATCCACGGGCGCGCCGTTCTGCTCGATCCGTCCCGCGTTGAGCAGGATCACGCGATCGGCCATGGTCATCGCTTCGACCTGATCGTGCGTCACGTACACCATGGTGATGCCGAGCTCGCGCTGCAGGTGGCGGATCTCCACCCGCATTTCCGCACGCAACTGCGCGTCGAGGTTCGACAGCGGCTCGTCCATGAGACAGACGGGCGCCTCGGCGATGATCGCCCGGCCCAGCGCGACGCGCTGCTGCTGCCCGCCGGAGAGCTGCGAGGGCTTGCGGTCGAGCAGCTTCGACAGGCCCAGCAGGCCCGCGACGCGCTCGAGCCGTCGCGCGCAGTCGGTCTCCGGCACGTTGCGGACCTTCAGGCCGAACACGATGTTTTCGGCCGCCGAGAGGTGCGGAAACAGCGCGTAGGACTGGAACACCATCGCGATGTTGCGCTGAGCGGGCGGCAGACGGGTAACGTCGCGACCGCCGATCAGGATGCGGCCGGCGTCCGCGACCTCGAGTCCGGCGATCAGGCGCAGCGTCGTGGACTTGCCGCATCCGGACGGCCCGAGGAGGACGTTGAGCGTCCCTGCATCCAGCGAGAACGACAGCCCGTCCACCGCCCTCACCTGCCCCTCGGCGGTCGTCCAGTGCTTGGCTACGTTCTCGACGGCGATCGCCGACACGCTTGATCCCTCGGACGCACGGGCGAATGCCCGTGGCGAACTACGGCCCGCAATGATAACAAACCGGACCGCGCCCACGCGGCCGCCACCCCGGGCTCAAGGGCGAGGCACGGCGCAAGAGCAGGCGCATCGGCGATGCGCCGGGTTCGCTGGCAATCCCCGCCTACGAAAAAAGCGCGCACAGCGCGGCGCCCGGGTCGGCGGCGCGCATGAGGGCCTCGCCGACCAGGAACGCCTCGACGCCCGCGCCGCGCATCCGCGCCACGTCGGCCGGGACGAGGATGCCGCTCTCGGTCACGACGATCCGATCCCGGGGGATCTTCGGGAGGAGCGCGAGCGTGGTGTCCAGGCTGACTGCGAAGCTTCGTAGGTTGCGATTGTTCACCCCGACGAGCGGGGTGGAGAGCTTGAGCGCCCGGTCGAGCTCGGCGGCGTCGTGCACCTCCACGAGCGTGGCCATGCCCAGCGAGGCGGCGCAGGCTTCGAGCGCGGCGAGCCGCGCATCTTCGAGCGCGGCGACGATGAGCAGGATGCAGTCGGCGCCGCAGGCGCGCGCCTCGAAGACCTGGTAGTCGTCGACGAAGAAGTCCTTGCGCAGCGTGGGGAGCGTGCAGGCCGCGCGCGCCGCCGCCAGATGCTCGGGGGCCCCCTGGAAGTACTCCCGATCGGTGAGCACCGAGATGCACGTCGCGCCTCCCGCCTCGTAGCGCGTGGCGATGCCCGCCGGATCGAAGATCGGCCGCAGCACTCCGCGGCTCGGGCTCGCCTTCTTGATCTCGGCGATCACCGCCGTGCCGCCGGAGCCGATGCGCGCGCGCAGCGCGCCGACGAAATCGCGCACCGGCGGCGCGGCGCCCGCTTCCTCCCGCACGGCAGCGAGTGGCCTCGCCGCACGGGCCGCCGCGACCTCCTTCGCCTTGGTGGCGAGGATCGGGATGAGGACGTCGGCGTCCGGTCTTTCGCTCACGGGGCCGGCCTGCCGAGCTTCCGGGTCGTCGCGACGAAGGCGTCGAGCTTCCGCTTGGCGGCCCCCGATGCCACCGCCTCCCGCGCCCGCGCGATGCCTTCCGCGATCGACGGGGCGCCGCCCGCAGTGTAGATCGCGGTACCGGCGTTGAGCACGACGATCTCTCGCGGCGTGCCCTCGACGTTGGAGAGCGCCTCGAGCACCATCTCCTTCGATTGCGCGGCGTCGGAGACCTTCAGCCCGCGGTTCGACTTCATGTGCAGGCCGAAATCCTCCGGATGGATCTCGTACTCGCGCACCTCGCCGTCCTTCAGCTCTCCGACCATCGTCGCGGCCCCGAGCGAGACCTCGTCCATGCCGTCCTTGCCGTAGACCACCAGCACATGCCGGCCGCCGAGCCGTTGCAGCACGCGCACGTGAATGCCGACGAGATCGGGATGGAACACGCCGACCAGCTGGTTGGCCGCGCCCGCCGGATTGGTGAGCGGGCCGAGGATGTTGAAGATGGTGCGCACGCCGAGCTCCTTGCGCACCGGGGCGGCGTGCTTCATCGCGCCGTGGTGGTTCGGGGCGAACATGAAGCCCACGCCGGTCTCGGCGATGCACTGAGCGACCTGGGCCGGAGACAGCATGATGTTCGCGCCGAGCGCCTCGAGGACGTCGGCGCTGCCCGAGCGGGAGGACACCGAGCGATTGCCGTGCTTGGCGACCCGCGCTCCCGCGGCCGCCGCGACGAACATGGCGGCGGTCGAGATGTTGAACGTCTGCGCCGCGTCGCCCCCCGTGCCCACGACGTCGAGCAGCGTCTCGCGGTCGGGCACGTCGACCTTCGTCGCGAACTCGCGCATCACCTGCGCCGCGGCGGCGATCTCGCCCACCGTTTCCTTCTTCACGCGCAGGCCCACCGTGAGCGCGGCGATCATCACCGGCGTGGCCTCGCCGCTCATGATCTTGCGCATGAGCGCGAGCATCTCGTCGTGGAAGATCTCGCGGTGCTCGATGGTGCGCTGGAGCGCTTCCTGCATCGTGATCGACATGACGGTCTCGCTCTATCGGGCTTCGACGAAATTGGCGAGCAGCTCGCGCCCCTGCTCGGTCAGGATGGCTTCCGGGTGGAACTGCACGCCCTCGACGGCCAGCTCGCGGTGGCGCACGCCCATGATCTCGCCGTCCTCGCTCTCGGCGGTCACCTCGAGGCACGACGGCAGGCTCGCGCGCTCGATCACCAGCGAATGATAGCGTGTCGCGGTCAGGGGATTCGCGAGCCCCCGGAAGACGCCTTCGCCGCGATGCGCCACGCTCGAGAGCTTGCCGTGCATCACGCGGCCGGCTCTCACGATCCTGCCTCCGAACGCCTGGCCGATCGCCTGATGGCCCAGACAGACGCCGAGGATCGGTATTTCGCCGGCGAAGCGCTGGATCAGCGCCACGCAGATCCCCGCTTCGGACGGCGTGCACGGCCCGGGCGAAAGGACGATCTTCTCCGGCTTCCAGGCGGCGATTTCCGGGAGCGTCAATGCGTCGTTGCGATACACCCGCACGTCCTCGCCGAGCTCGCCCAGGTACTGCACGAGGTTGTAGGTGAAGCTGTCGTAGTTGTCGATCATCAGCAGCATGGCCTCACCTCAGCCTTCGTCGTCGAGGCCGGACTGCGCCATTTCGGCCGCGCGCAGGACCGCGCGGGCCTTGGAGATCGTCTCGCGCCACTCGGTCTCCGGCACCGAGTCGTGAACGATCCCCGCGCCCACCTGGGCGTAGAGCATCCCTTCCCTGACCACCGCCGTGCGGATCGCGATGGCGAGGTCCATGTCGCCGTGGAAGGAGATGTAGCCGACCGCGCCGGCGTAGATGCCGCGGCGTGAGGGCTCCAGCTCGTCGATGATCTCCATCGCGCGCACCTTCGGCGCCCCGCTCACGGTGCCCGCCGGAAACGACGCCCGCAGCACGTCGAGCGCGGTCAGCCCCGGCTTGAGGCGCCCTTCGACGTTCGACACCATGTGCATCACGTGCGAATAGCGCTCGACCGCCATCCGCTCGGTCACCTTGACGGTGCCGATCGAGGCGACGCGCCCGACGTCGTTGCGGCCGAGGTCCAGCAGCATCACGTGCTCGGCGATCTCCTTCGGATCGGCGAGCATCTCGGCGGCGAGCGCTTCGTCCGCGTCGCGGCTCGCCCCCCGCGCGCGCGTCCCGGCGATCGGCCGGAGGGTGACGACGCCGCCCTCCTTGCGCACGAGGATCTCCGGCGACGCTCCGACGACGTGGAGGTCGCCGAAGTCGTAGTAGAACATGTAGGGCGAAGGGTTGAGCGAGCGCAGCGCCCGGTAGAGCGAAAGCGGCGACGCCGCGAACGGCATCGCCATGCGCTGCGAGAGCACGACCTGCATGATGTCGCCGGCCGCGATGTACTCGCGCGCCCGCGCCACCGCCGCCTGGAAAGCCTCGACGCCGAACTCGCTCGTCGCCTCGCTCGCCTTCGTGGCCGTCTGGAAGGGAATGTCCACCGGCTCGCGCAGCCTGCGCCTAAGGGCCTGCAACCGCTCGAGCGCGTCCTCGTACGAGCGCGGCCACGCCGGGTCGGCGTAGACGATGAGCGAAATCTTCCCCGAGAGGTTATCGACGACCGCGAGCTCCTCGGTGAGCAGCAGCAGGATATCGGGCACCGCGGCGAGCGCAGGCGTCGCCGGCGGGGCCGAGGCGGCGAGCTTGGGCTCGATGTAGCGCACGGTGTCGTAGGAGAAGCAGCCCGCGAGGCCGCCGCAGAAGCGGGGGCCGCCGGGCACCGGGGCCGCGCGGTAGCGGCGCTGGAACCGGGCCAGGAAATCGAGGGGATCGCCGCGGTGACGCTCGGCGACGGCGGCACCCTCGAATACTTCGAGCTGGTCGCCGCGCGCCGCGATGCGCGTCGTCGCCGGCAGGCCGATGAAGGAGTAGCGCCCGAAGCGCTCCCCGCCGACCACGGACTCGAGCAGGAACGAGAATGGGCGGTTGGCGAGCTTGACGTAGAGCGAGAGCGGCGTGTCGAGGTCGGCGAACGACTCGAGGATGAGCGGGATGCGGTTAAATCCTTGCGCGGCAAGCGCGCGGAATTCGGCTTCGGTCATGACGCGTCAACGGCTTTCTCGACGTGCTGCAGCGGATTACGGGGAGCGTCGCTTGAACGCGCGCGACGCGAGCGCGGCGGCTAGCTGGGGCGCCAGCGGCGCCAGCGATTCGCAGGCGCCCGGGGAACCGGGGCCCGCTCGTTGCGGTCGAGAAGGTCGAAGCTCATTCGCGCGATTGAAGGCGTGCCGAGCGGATCGAAGCTTGGTGACTATAGCACCGCGCCGCGGCCTTGCCCAGCGCGATCGGCCTCAGGCGCTGCCTCACGTCGAACGCACTACCCGGCGTCAGCCGGTGGTCCCGGACCCGTACCGAGCGCGTCAACCCGGACTTCCGCCCGCAACCGCACAGGCCGCGGTGCGCATCGCTGCGATGGTCGCGGCGTAGTCCGGTGAACCGAAGATCGCCGAACCGGCGACGAAAGTATCCGCGCCCGCCTTGGCGATGGTGGCGATATTGTCGACCTTGACCCCGCCGTCGATCTCCAGCCGGATTTCGCGGCCCGTGCGTGCGCGAACCGCGTCGATGCGCGTCCGCGCGAGCTTCAATTTCGCGAGCGCCTCGCTGATGAACGACTGGCCGCCGAAGCCCGGATTGACCGACATGATGAGCACCAGATCGAGCTTGTCGAGCACGTGCTCGAGCCACACGAGCGGCGTGGCGGGATTGAACGCGAGCCCCGCCTTGCAGCCGCAGTCGTGGATCAGTCCGATCGTCCGGTCGATGTGCTCCGAGGCTTCGGGATGAAAGCTGATGATCGATGCGCCGGCTTTCGCGAAGTCGGGCACGATGCGGTCGACCGGCTTGACCATCAGGTGGACGTCGATCGGAACGCTCGTATGCGGCTTGACGGCCTGGCAGACCGACGGCCCGACGGTGAGGTTCGGAACGTAATGATTGTCCATCACGTCGAAGTGGATGAGATCCGCGCCGGCGGCGACGACCGCGCGGATCTCCTCGCCGAGCCGCGAGAAGTCGGCCGAGAGAATGGACGGGGCGATGTAGCAGGAGGCCACGGGCTATAATTGCTGGAGTGGGTCCAGGCAGGATCTAGGAATGACGGAAGGCGCGCGCTACGAGATCACCGTGGTGCCCAAGGCGAGCTTCGTCGAGGACCAGTCCGACCCCTCGAAGAACCAGTACGTCTTCGCCTACACCATCACGATTAGCAACACGGGCACCGTTCCCGCGCAGCTCCTGAGCCGGCACTGGATCATCACCGACTCGAACGGCAAGGTGATCGAAGTGAAGGGCTCGGGCGTCGTCGGCGAGCAGCCCCTGCTCAAGCCCGGTGAGAGCTACGAGTACACGAGCGGGACGCACCTCGAGACGGCGGTGGGGACGATGCGCGGCACCTACCAGATGGTGGCCGAGGACGGGAGGCACTTCGACGCGCCGATCCCGTCGTTCACGCTCTCGGTGCCGCGCGTGCTGCACTAGTGCTCGTCCCGGTCGTCGGCACCCGGCGGCGGCCTGCGCCGGCCGCCCATGGTGAACCAGACGATGAAGATGGCGAGCGCGAGCGCGACGCCGGCTTCGATGAAAAACCACACCATGGCCTATTCTTCCACCGCTTCTCCCTGGCGGTGCTCACCGCGGGCGTGGCGGCCTGTGCCGCCGTTCCACCCGCCCCCGCGCCCCAGCCACCCCCGCAGCCTCCGCGCACGCTCTTCCAGCCCGTCGCCTTCGCGCAGCTCCCCGGCTGGGCGGACGATGCCCTCGCCGAGGCCTGGCCCGCGTTCATAGCCGGCTGCGCGGCGCTCCTCGCCCGACCGCAGACCGCCGCGATCTGGCGCGAGCCCTGCGACGCTGCCCGCAGCGCCGGTTCAGCAGATTCGCGAACGCTGCGGGCGTTGTTCGAGCGATATCTTAACGCATACCGGGCGCTCGGCCCGGACGGCGCAACGACGGGCCTGGTCACGGGCTATTACGAGCCCCTGCTCGACGGCAGCCGCAATCGCAGCGAGCTGCATCGCTATCCGCTGTATGCGCCTCCGGACGACCTGCTGAGCGTCGAGCTCGCGGGGCTCTACCCCGAGCTCGAGGGCAAGCGCGTGCGCGGGCGCCTCGAGGGCAAGCGCGTCGTGCCCTACTGGTCGCGCGCCGACATCGAAGGCGGCAAGGCGGCGGTTGCGGGCAAGGAGCTCGTGTTCGTCGACGACGCGCTGGAAGCGTTCCTCCTGCAGGTCCAGGGCTCGGGCCGGATCCGGCTTGCCGAGGGCGGGACGCTGCGCGTGGGCTACGCCGATCAGAACGGGCAGCCGTATCGGTCCCTCGGTCGGATCCTGGTCGAGCGCGGCGCGCTCGCGCCGGAAGAGGTCTCGCTGCAGGCAATCGGAGCCTGGGCCCGGCAGCATCCCCGGGAGCTGCCGGCGTTGCTCGACGAAAATCCGAGCTACGTGTTCTTCCGCGAACTCACGCCCGATCCGACGGCGCTGGTCGACGGGCCGATCGGCGCGCTCGGCGTTGCGCTCGCCGCCGGCCGCACGATCGCGGTCGATCCCCGGTCGATTCCCCTCGGTGCGCCGGTATTCATCGCGACGACTTGGCCGCTCTCCGGAGCGCCGCTCGATCGCCTCGTATTCGCCCAGGACACGGGCGGTGCGATCCGCGGCGCGTTGCGGGCCGACTTCTTCTGGGGCTTCGGCGACGACGCCGCGCGCCAGGCGGGTGCGATGAGGGGACAGGGGCGGATGTGGCTGCTGTGGCCGAAGGCCGCGGCGGCGCCGTAGCCCGGGCCGGCGCGACTTACCGCGCGCGCCGCGGTCAGCCCGTTGCGCGCTCCGCTGCTTCGGCCTGCCGGTCCGCGTGATACGACGAGCGCACGAGCGCGCCGACCGCCGCGTGGCGGAATCCCAGCGAATAAGCCTCGCGCTCGAACATCGCGAACGCATCGGGATGCACGTAGCGCTCGACCGGCAGGTGCCCGGCGCTCGGCTGCAGGTACTGACCCAGCGTGAGCATGTCGATCGAATGGGCGCGCATGTCGCGCATGACCGCGAGAATCTCGTCGTCGCGCTCGCCCAGTCCCACCATCAGGCCAGATTTGGTGGGCACGTCGGGGAAGCGGCGTTTGAATTGCGCGAGCAGCGCGAGCGAGTGCGCGTAGTCCGACCCCGGACGAGCCTGCCGGTAGAGACGGGGAACGGTCTCGAGGTTGTGGTTCATCACGTCCGGCGGCGCTTCGGCAAGCACGTCGAGCGCGCGCTCCATGCGTCCGCGGAAATCCGGGACCAGGATCTCGATGCGCGTTTGCGGCGAGACCTCGCGAAGCTTCCCGATGCAGTCGCGGAAATGGCCGGCGCCGCCGTCGCGCAGGTCGTCCCGATCGACGCTCGTGACGACCACGTACGACAGTCCGAGCGCCGCGACTGTGCGCGCGAGGTTGAGCGGCTCCTCCGGATCGAGAGGCAGCGGCCGCCCGTGCGCGACGTCGCAGAACGGGCAGCGCCGTGTGCAGATATCGCCCATGATCATGAACGTTGCGGTGCCCTTGCCGAAGCATTCGCCGATGTTCGGACACGAGGCTTCCTCGCATACCGTGTGCAGCCTGTGCTCGCGCAGGATCCTCTTGATCTCGTAGAAGCGGGGGCTCGAGGGCGCCCGCACGCGGATCCACGGCGGCTTGGGCAGGCGCTCGGTGCTCACCACCTTGATCGGGTATTTCGCGAATACGCGCGCGGTCTTCGACGCACCCTTCTGCTTCGCGCCGCCGAGCTCGACCGGGGGCCGCGTGTCGCTCACGGCGCATCCTCCGGCGCCAGGCGGCGGCGCAGAATCGGGGCGAGCTCCGACCCGGCCTCCTCCACCGTGCGCGCCACGCCGAGGTCGGCTAGCTGAGTGACCGCGAGCCCCGGGTAGCCGCAGGGGTCGATGTCTGCAAACGGCGAGAGATCCATGGCAATGTTCACGGCGAGACCGTGGTAGGTACAGCCGTTGCGCACGCGCAGGCCCAGCGCGGCGATCTTGGCCCCGGCCGCCGACTCCACGTATACGCCGGGAGCCGACGCTTTGGCGTAGGCCGAGATGCCGAGCGAAACGAGCCATTCTATCACCGCAGTCTCGATGCGCCGGACCATGTCGCGGATGCCGATACGCGTGCGGCGCAGATCGAGCAGCACGTAGACGACGAGCTGTCCCGGTCCGTGATAGGTCGCCTGGCCGCCGCGATCGAGCTCGAGCACCGGGATGGCGTTGGCGCGCAGCAGGTGCTCGCGCCTGCCTGCGAGCCCGAGCGTGTAGACAGGTTCGTGCTCGGTGAGCCAAAGCTCGTCGGGCGTGCTCGCGGCGCGGTCGGCGGTGAACTCCCGCATGGCGCGCCAGGTCGCGGCGCAGTCGGTTCGGCCGAGGCGCCGGACGATCCACGACGAGGCGTCGGCGCGGTGCGGCGGGTGCAGCGAGACGGCGGCGTCGCCCTTCGTGAGCGCCTCTAGAGCACCATCGTGACCATCGGGTGGCCGGAGAGCTCGCGGTACAGCCCGTCGAGCTGCTCGCGCGAGGTCGCGTTCACCGTGCAGGTGAGCGACAGATAGCGGCCCTCGCGCGAAGCGCGCATCTCCATCGATGCGCTGTCGAAGTCGGGCGCGTGGCGCAGCACGACCTCGAGCACGGACTGGGCGAAGCCGTCCTCGGTGCGCCCGACGATCTTCATCGGGAACGCGCAAGGGAATTCGAGCAGGGTTTCGGCGGCCATGGCTAAGCACCAATATGCGGCCGGCCCCGCGTTTTCGCAAGCCTTCAGCGCGGATACATGTATTCCCGCGTCGCCGGGTGCGGCAGGCTGCCGTCGGGCAGGGGCTTCCCGGCGAGCAGCTGGAAAATCGAAAGCCAGCCGCGATCGAAGGCGTGCGCGGAGCCGGCGAGATAGATGCGCCAGACGCGGAAGCGCTCTTCGCCGACCTCGCGTCGCGCAGCCTCGGAGTTCCTCTCGAGGCGGTCGACCCAGTGCCACAGGGTGCGCGCGTAGTGCTCGCGCAGCGCCTCGCCGTCGATCAGCTCGAGCCCTTCGGTCGCGAGCCCCAGGATCACGCGCGAGACGTGCGCGAGCTGGCCGCCCGGAAACACGTACTGCTCGATGAAATCGCCGATGCCGCTGCCGAGGCTCGCGGCGCCCGGCCAGTTGTGGGTGATGCCGTGGTTGAGCACCAGGCCGCCGGGCTTGAGCACGCGCCGTATCTTCCCGAAGTAGCGGGGATAGTTGCGCACGCCCACGTGCTCGAACATGCCGATGCTCGCGATCTTGTCGTAGTGCACACCCTCGGGAAGGTCGAGGTAGTCGCGGAGCTCCACGCGCACGCGCTTTTCGAGTCCCTCCTGAGCGATCCTCGCCTTGACGAGGTCGTGCTGATTCCGCGACAGCGTGATCCCGGTCGCGTTCACGCCGTAGTTCTTCGCGGCATGAAGCGCGAGCGCGCCCCAGCCGCAGCCGATGTCGAGGAAGTCCTCGCCGGGGCGAAGCATCAGCTTGCGGCAGATGTGGTCGAGCTTCTGCGCCTGCGCCTGGTCGATCGAATCGGTCGCGGTGCGGAAGTAGGCGCAGGAGTAGACCATCCGCTCGTCGAGCCAGAGCCGGTAGAACGCATTGGATACGTCGTAGTGGTGCTGGATATTCGCCTTGTTGTCGCGCCGGCGGTGCAGCCATTGCCGCGCTCGCGCCGCGACTCGCTCGCGCCCGTGGCTGACGCCGCCCACGAGCGACTCCGCGATGCTCAGGATGCGCCGCGCGCCTCCCGTGAAATCGAGGTCGTTGTGCACGTAGGCGCGAGCGAGCGAACCGAGCTCCGGCGAGGCGAGCGCCCGCAGGCCCTGCCAGTTGCGCGCGTACACGTCGACCTCGGGCTGCTCCGAGAGCTGAACCCGTCCGCCGTCGGGCAGCACGAGCGCGATGGGAATGTTGCGGCCGCGGTAGCGGCTCGCGATGATCTTGGTGAGGGGCGGAGCCATGCTTGGAGAAGACTCGAAGGAGAGGCGAATTTTAGCAGCCCCCGGGTTCCGGGCGGCCGTTTTGACAGGCCGCGGGCTTGGCCCCTAAGATGCTGCGGCGCTTCCCGGCCTCGGCGACGCGCGA
>Ga0335077_10000049_pt1 | contig 118347 bp, 76 predicted proteins | sample Lox_Sample_31_FD_207151 | JGI IMG/M metagenome (GOLD analysis project Ga0335077, IMG submission 207151) | Soil microbial communities from Loxahatchee National Wildlife Refuge, Florida, United States - Lox_Sample_3.1 | ecosystem: Environmental > Terrestrial > Soil > Wetlands | place: USA... | reverse complement strand
GAACCGACGACCTCATCGTTGCGAACGATGCGCTCTCCCAGCTGAGCTATAGCCCCACTTGCTTCAAACGCTGGAACATCCACATTTTATCAGCGGCTCCGTATTTCGCCTACCTATCGATGCAAGCGTTCAGAAACATACAGCACATCAAAATTGCTGGACTCGGGTTCAAGGACATTGAGGCTGCGCAAGGGACCGTGCCGCGCCATCGCGATGGCACTTCATTCCCCTGACTGGAGGTTAGGAATGGCACAGCTCAGGATTGTGTTGTTGCTCGCGAGCATGATGGGACTGGCAGGGTTTCTCATCAGCCTGAATGGCTGTGGAAGCACGGCCTCTGGTCCCAATCCCCCGCCGCCCCCCGGCAAGATCAATCATGTTGTCATTATCTTCCAGGAGAACCGCACTCCCGACAATCTGTTCCACGACCCCGTGCTGATCAGCCGGGGTGCCGATATCGCCAGCAGCGGGAAGACTTCCACCGGGCAAACGATCCCGCTGACTCCCGTTTCTTTGATCACCGAATACGATCTGGGGCACAGCCATAAGAGTTTTCTGTCGGAATGGGATCAGGGCGCTATGGACGGCGCAGACCTGGTGAAAGTCAGCTGTCCGCCGGGCAATCCCAACTGCTCTCCGCCGAATCCGCAGTTCCAGTATGTGCAGGCGTCGGAGGTCCAACCTTACTTTACACTTGCGGAAAGGTACACCTTCGGCGATCGCATGTTCCAGACAAATCAGGGACCGAGTTTTCCCGCGCACCAGTACATCGTGTCGGGAACTTCGGCGGTTAGCGAAACGAGCAATTTTGACGTGTCCGAGAACCCCACGAACACCGACGCCGGAAACACAGGCTGCATCGCACCACCTGACACGATCGTGAAGATCATTGACACGACCGACTCGAATCCCGACACGAACGAAACGCAGACCATGTATCCCTGCGTCGAGCATCCCACGCTGACCGACTTGCTGGACGCTAAATCGATCGACTGGAAGTACTACACTCCGGTGCCGGGCTCGATCTGGACGGGTCCGAATGCAATCGAGCATATGTGCGGTCCTAACGCGCCGCCGCCCAACGGAACTGCTTGTGTTGGCGACGAGTGGAACAGCCACGTCGTGATCGGGCAGACACAGGTGCTGACGGACATCAGCAATGGCAAGCTGGCGCCGGTAAGTTGGGTGATACCGACGAACGCAGCTTCTGATCACGCACACGGCACGGACGGCTCCGGGCCTTCGTGGGTGGCCTCGGTGGTGAATGCCATCGGCACGAGTCAGTACTGGAAGGATACGGCGATCATCATTACCTGGGACGACTGGGGAGGCTGGTACGATCACGTGCCGCCACCTTCAATTCACAACTCTTACGAATACGGGCTGCGAGTGCCTCTCATCGTCGTTTCCCCTTATGCCAAGGCGGCTTACATCTCGCATGTGACTCACGATTTCGGCAGCATCTTGAAATTCATCGAGAAGGTGTATGGACTGGGAGAGATCGACCCTTCGGTCGGATATGCTGACTCACGCGCGGATGATCTTTCGGATTGCTTTGACTTCAACCAGACGCCGTTGCCGTTCACACAGATTGACGCGCCTTTGAATGCGCAGTATTTCCTGAACGATAAGTCTCCGCCGGAAGGGCCTGACGACGACTAGGAAGCAGCCAAACTACGCGTCTTGCTGGAAGGTCTCGACCGCAGGGACGGGTGTAGCAGCAATCAGAGGCGAAGTCTCGACCTCGGTCCTGGGTACCAGTTCGCCAGTCTGGAAGGCCTTGTTTGTACGGTAGGCCCACAACAGTCCGGTTCCATATACCGCTGCACCGATCAGAAACTGCAAGCCGAGCTGCCGATAGTTGTGGGGAATGAACCACTGCTTCAACAACAGGAAGGTAGTGGCCAGCGGGATGGTCAACAGGAAGGGCAGGACGTAGGCTTCGCGAAGATAGGTCCAGACGCGAATCCCCAGCAACCTTGAGACGTGGCGCGGCATGAAATAGATCGTGCTCAGAGCCAGCGGGATGGCCGTACCGACGGCGTCGCCGACGATCCCGAATCGCGGGATGAGAGCAATGCTGAGGATCAGGTTCGCTACGCCTTCCATCAGCGTGATCTTCGCCCAAGTGCCGTGCTTTGACATCCCGAAAAGGACACGGCCCGAGGCGCTTTGCGACCACCACAGGGTGCAGGCGATGATCATGACAACGAGCACCGGATAGCTGGCGGCCACGTATCGCTTGCCCATCCATACTTCGATGACGGACCTGCCGAGAATCAGAAGAGTTGCGCAGATCGGGAAGATAATGAGCGCGCAGACGCGATTGCCGACCACGAAAATCTTTCGGAGCCGGTTTATGTCTCCCTTCGCATCCGACTGGCTCGACATGGGAACGAACACTTGCGCGAGCGTCGTAACGACTTGTCCGGCGTAGTCCACGATGCGGTTGCCGATACTGAAATAGGTGATGGCCGCAGCCGACAGCATGGTGCCGATGACCACTTCATCACTCTTGAACTTGAGCCGGCCCGCCACCATGATCAGAAATGTCGAGCCGCTGTAGTTCGCGATGCGGCGGAATGTTCCCTTCTCCACGTAGTGCAACCTGATAGGAACTGGGCGCAAGTGAAGAGCAATGGCAGCGCGCACGATTGCCGCGATCAGCGGCAGGATGATGGTGATGAACGCCAGCATCACGAGGCCGTAACCGCGGCCCAGCAGAACGAAAATCAGTACGGTTCGGGCCACGGTGGAGACAATGTTCGTCCAACTCAGAATGTAGAAGCGCTGCAGACCTTCGAGAAACCCGCCAAACACGCCCAGCGGAAAATTGACCGCGACGGATGCGCCGACCATCAGCAGCAACAGGCGCGCCGTGGGCAGCATGTCGGCGGGGACCTTGCGGAAGATGTGATCAACGTTGAAGGCGAGAATCAACGTGAGCAGGAGCGTGGCCAGGCCGATGCAGCTATAGCTGAAGAGGCTGGTATTCACGACCTTGGCCAGCTCTTCGTCTTCCCCGGTGGCCGTGAACTTCGAGACGTAGCGAACCACGGAGGACCGGATACCGAGATCGAAGAGGCCGTAGTAGCCGGTGACGGAAAAGATCAGAACCCAGATGCCGTTGGCGGTGTCTCCCAGGCGATGCACGATGAAGGGAGACACGATGATGCCAGTCACGACATTGATTCCCAGAGAGAACCAATTCGAACTGATGTTCTTGATGATCTGACCTTTTTCGAATTTACGCATACTGAATTACTTCAATTTGAGAACGCCGTCCTGAGCAAGACCGTCCTCCTGCGATCGTCCTTGCAGAAATAGGGATCCTTCGACTCCGCTCAGGAGGACAAGCGCTGACGTTGCCGGTCCAACGCCTTATCGAGTTCCTCTCGTAGCAGAAATCGAAAACCCCACTTCACTCTGGGTGCCAGCGTCTGCAGATGTCAATTCGTACCCGAGGGCGGTCATCAGCGGTCCCCACGCTGATTCGATTTCCGCGATGGAGCTGGCGGGAAGTTTCTCCTTCCACAACCCCGATTTGGCCGTCCGAACAAACGGAATGTCGCTGCGCTTGTTCTTCGTCGCTACCCATTGATCGCCCTGCGTTTTCTCCATGCCGCGCATGCGGTCGGCAGAGCTGCGTTCAACCGCAGACGCCAGACGCTCTGGGGCTGGATCGATTCCCAGGAAGCGAGAGACCTTGCCCAGTTCGCGGACGGTGTCGACCTGCATGTCTTCATATCGCAGCAGCAGAAAGGCTGCGCTGCCGTTGCGGGTATGCACCCAGCTGGCCACGTTCTCTCCCCAGGTTCCCCAGCCCGCGGACGAGAGCCGGCCATTCACAAAGTCGCTGACATAGCTGACGAGCGGATAGGCGTCATCGACCTGCCGGTACTTACGGGAAAAGTCGTAGTAGGAGAGGGCGACGTCGCGCGGATCGCGCACGATGTAGATCACCTTCTGGTAGCGCGGATCGAAGTACTCGTGACTCTTGATGATGCGCGGCCGGGGCACGCCCTTCACATAGCGGCTGGACATGGCTTCGCAGTCGGGAATCAGCCTTTCGATATTCGCGAAGGTTACGGGCTGGCCCGGGTGGACGAGATTCGCGATGAGAAAGCGCGTCCAGGTATTGCCGGAGCGGGGATAGGAGACGATGAAGGTGTCGTCGGGATAGACGGCGAGGTTCCGGCCGGCGACATCGGTCCCCAGCATGTACTTGATAATCTTTTTGAGACCCCAGATCATCGCGGCCCGCTTGGCATGAAGCTGGCGAGTTCGGGTTCCGCGCTCGCGGCGTCGCGAGTCGCCAGCGCGTAGCCGAGGAACGTCATGATGTGCCCCCACTTGGCCTCGATCTGTCCCGCGAATTGTTCCGACAATTCGCTCCTCCACCCACCGGACTTGGCGGCGCGCACGAAGGACAATTCCTTGCGCGAATCCTTGGTAAGGGAACTCTTGTCGGCCTGCGCTTTTTCCAGCTTGCGCATGCGATCGGCGGCGCTGCGTTCCACTGCCTGCGCCACACGATCACCGTCGGCAGGTACCCCCAGGAACCTCGCGACTCTGGTCATCTCCCGATGCGGGTCAGCCACCATGTCTTCGTAACGCAAGAGCAGGAAGCGCGGATCGTTGTGGCGCGAGGTCAGCCAGGTCGTGACATTCTCTCCCCAGGAGCCGTGCGGGCACGTCTGGCCGGCGAGAAAACGCTCGACGAACGTCTTCATTGGATAGCCGTCTTCGATCTTGTTGCACTTGCGGTGATAGTGATACTGCGAGATAACCACGTCGCGCGGATCGCGCACAATGTACATCACGCGCGGATAGCGGGGCTCAAAGCACTCGTGACTTTTGATGATTCGTGGCCGCGACATGCGGTCGAAATCACGTTTCCAGGTCACGAACGGATCGGGCACAAGGCGATGAATGTTCTCGAAGCCGACAGTCTCGTTCGCATGCGCCAGGTTCGCGATCAGGAAACGGGTCCAGGTATTGCCCGATTTCGGGAAGGAAACCAGATAGACATCATCCGGCCAGATTTTAAGGTTGCGCTTCGGAGGGTACATTCCGAAGATCCGTTTCGACCCAGCTACCAATCGCCTAATCATGCCTTATACCCCAGGGTTCGTGATGTCGTTACGTGCGCGGACCGACGAGCACATCCGGAGGAACCTGTCCGGCGCGAACTTCGAGTTTTCTGGCGGTTTCCGCGGAAAGTAATTCGTATCCGAGCCACTGAATCCAGCGGCCCCAGGCTTCCTCAAGCTGCAGCACAGACGCTTCGGGCAGCGACTCCCGCCAGCCGCCTGCTTTCGCGGCGCGCACGAAGGCAATGTCCTGCCGCGTGTTCTTCGTGGATGAAAACTGCTGTGCCTGGGATTTCTCGAGCCGGCGCATCGTGTCGGCCGAGCTGCGCTCAACCGCCTGGACAAGCTGAGCGGGCGTCGCATCCAGGTTCAGGAAGGCAACGACTTTGGCCAGCTCGCGCGGCGTGTCAGCAACCATGTCCTCATAGCGCAGCAACAGGAATCCCGGCTGGCCATGGCGGGTCGCGAGCCAGCTCGCGACGTGCTCTCCCCAGGAACCGTAAAAGCACGTCTGCCCGGCGATGAAGCGGTCTACGAAAGCGGGCAGCGGCACATCGTCGACGATCAGCTTGCGCTTGCGCTGAAAGTGGTACTGTGAAACGACCACGTCGCGGGGATCGCGGGCGATATAGATCACGCGCGGGTAGCGCGGATCGAAGTACTGATGGCTTTTGATGATCCGCGGCCGCGGCAGGCGAATCAGGGCACGGTTCGACGTCACCTCAGGGCCGGGAATGATGCTGTTCACGTTCGAGAAATCGATCTTCTGCTCTGGCCGCACGAGGTTCGCGATCAGGAAGCGCGCCCACGTGTTGCCTGATTTGGGGAAAGAAACCAGGAAGGTGTCATCGGGAAACACGGCGAGGTTACGCCCCGGACTGTGCAGTCCGAGAACGCGTTTCGCCTCGACCATGGCCCGCTTTAGCATCAAGTCTCCTGGCTTCGCGCCATGCGCGCGACGCCAACCTTCGCCATCGACATGCTGGTCAACATGCGACTCCACAAAGACACTAATCTGCCGGTGATGCTCGGGGCGACCTTCAATCCCCACAAGACTGCTGTGAGTCGCGCCGCCTTCAAATTGTGATTCGCCTCGGCAAACAGTTCGCGGGCTTTGTCAAAGTGGCGCTCGTCCAGCTGGCGCTTGCCTTCTTCGAGAAGGTAACGGGTGCGGATCTCCCGCGCCCGCCTGTCCACGACTTCCCGCTGCGCGGGGCTGAGCGGCAGGACGCGCTTGAACCGCTCCAGGGCGAACCAATACGACTCGACCATTCTCGCTTTTTCCTGCGACATCGAACCGGGGCGGCCGATATACATGTGCACCGTCAGCTTGCGAATGTAGCCGACCTTAGCGCCGTGGAAGGCGGTGCGCACCCACATGTCGTAGTCGTCACAGCGGGGCAACGTCTCGTCGAAACCTCCAGCCTTGAGAATCGATGCCTTGCGCACCACTACGGTAGAAATCGGAATCTGGCATGTTTCGAGGACAAGCGATTCAAAATTCGCCGGGCCGTTCGAAGGGCAGCGGTCCATGAATGGAGATTCACGGGAAGGGTCGCCAACCAGGAGCGAATTGCAGTAGGCCAGGTCCAGGGCAGGATCGTCGGTGAACTGCTGCATCTGCGACGCCAGATGCTCGGGATACCAGGTGTCGTCGCTATCGAGGAAGGCCAGGAACTCGCCGCGGGCGTGCTTGATGGCCGTGTTCCTGGCACCTGCGCAGCGCTTGTTTTCCTGCTTGATATAGACGATGCGGTCCATGTAGGGCGCGAGGACCTTCTCCAGTTCAGGCGTGTCGGGAGAACCGTCGTTCACGACGATGGCTTCGAAATCCTGGAAGGTCTGCGCCATCACGGTGTCGAGGCAGCGCGCGATCAGATTGGCGGTCTTATAGCTGGGGATAATTACGCTGACTTTCGGCGACGTGTTGGCGGCAACTGGCATGGCGTTGTTCGCGAAAACCTCAGGGCTACAGCTCCGATTCAAATAGAGACCCTCTACGCAGCGCCTCCGCGCTGCCACTCAAAATCTCTCTAGGCGCTATGAAAGACTTCTTCTTTGTCTCCCACAAGAATGTTGTTCACTGCTTCCACGCCCATCATCACGGAGTGGTCCATATTTCCGATTTCGTAGCGCCAGGCGCCGAAGCGTCCGCGGGAGTAGATGCCTTTTTCCAGCAGCGCGGGCTGCAAGACTTCCAGTGCCTTGTCGCGGCCGAGCGTAGGAATCGGATAGGAGTAGCCGACCACCCGATGATAGCGGGAAACGATGCGCGGTCGATCGGACTCTTCGATCATCCCGGCGCGGATCAAACCTGCAATCATCTTGTCGATCATCTGCTCCGGATGAGGCGACTCGCCGACCTTGAACGACATCTCGCACATCAGCGAACTGTAGCGCTCGGTGTTGCCATTGGGCACGTTGTTGGGGGAATAGTGCGAGAAGTAGGTAGCACGGTAGCAGGGCATTTCCGCGTCGGTGAAGTAAATCCAGCAGCGGCCGGTTTCAATTTTCTTCTCCAGACCGATTCCCATGACCAGGAGGTTGTTGTGCTCGAGTCCGTTGGCTGCGTCCGCGAGGCGGCTGTCCCCGGGCCGGATCATTTTCTGCGCGAGCAAGTCAAGGGGTGCAGTCGAGATGAGAACGTCGTAGGTGTCGCCGCTGCCGTCGGCAAACGAGACGCGCCGACCCTCCAGATCGACTTCTGCGAGTTGCTTGCCGGTCTTGATCCTAGCGGGAAATTGCGCGGCCATGCGGCGGTAGATCTCGCCGGTCCCACCGTAGAGCGGGAAACGGAACTTGCTGTTGGGGCCCCAACCCACGTCGTCGCGCTCATAGAGGACGTTTTCCAGCAAGCGCTTGAAGTCGACGACCGCCACACGGTCTGCGATCCAGCCTTTCGACATGCGCTCCAGAGGCGTCGTCCAGACCTTCGAGTTGTAGGGGAACATGAAATGTTCCGCGATGCCTTCACCAAAAGTGCCGAGAACCCAGTCGCGAAAGTTGGCGGCTTCCTTCCCTGCTCCGTTCGAGGCCGCTTTCGCAGCGCCGACCAGGCACTTGACCTGAACATCCTTGGGCAAATAACGCAGGTTGCTCTGGAAGGGGTAGGGGACCCAGTTTCCTTCCTTGACGATCCAGCTCTCGCGGATGCGCTCGTGCACTTCCTTGCCGAGCATCTTGTCGATGAGGTCGTCGAAATACTTGTAGTGGGAGAAGATGACGTGGCCGCCTTCGTCCCAAACGAAACCCTGCTTGTCGACGTGGGAGCAGGAGTGGCCGCCAACGCCGTCGGATTTCTCGTACATCACCCAATTGTCGTAGCCCAATTCATGTAGACGATGGGCCGCCCCCAGCCCCGTCGGTCCTGCTCCGATGATGACGATTTTCTTCTGAGTCATAGTTTCCGATGAGACACAACTTTATGATCCGGAGAGACTTAGAGCGTTTGGGGAATACACTATCGTGCCTATTGGGGGATCCACAATTCCGGACTTCGTTCACTTTCAGTCTGCCGGCCCACGCCCGAAACCGGCTTGGATGCCGCATTTTACCATTCTGCAGTTCCCACTGGCGCCGTTCCAGAGGTAACCGCATTACCTGAATCGCAACCTCAGCGATGCAATTCTGCGGCCTTGGTTCATCGGCAGCTTCATCCTGTGTCACAGAAAACAAATGGGTTACATCCGTTCAAAAACTCCGGGCGTCAATCCTGTGCAACCCCTTGCATCTGACGACTGGAGAAATGTGGAAGCGGGTTACTCACATTTCCCCATCCGGTCAGGCCGGTGATCCGGATCACATCGTCATGTTTACCACGTTGGATAGAGTATTCGATTAAGCATGAACGAATTCGCCATTTTGACGAATCGCAGACGGGCCGTCATCGCGCTCGTGCACTCGGTTGTGTTTCTGGCGCTGGCGACATGGCAGGCCGTTGGCGGCGCACCAGCCCGAGGCGTGCTGGGCGGAGTGCGTGCATCTGGTGGAACCTGGGTGCTTTGCGGCATCTACATCATTGTCTCGGCAATTCTGTTGTGGCTGTTCGCGATATCGCGTGGCCGGATCGAGAAGCTGTACTTCGCTCTGTGTACGATCAGCGCGACGTCGGGTTTCATGCGAACCGTGTTTGGCGATCAGGGTTTCCATTCGGGCCGATACATCCGAGTCGTAATGCTGGCCAGTGCGGTGATCGTGGGGACGATGATTGCCCGATGGCACTCCCAGGTCATCAAGGGTGAGGCGGAGGCCTGAGATTTCCTTCGTGCGCCTTCGCGGTTTGAGGAAGGAATCAACCGCAAGGGACACGAAAGTGCACTAAGGTTCTCCGTCGCCGGGGCGGACTCCAGATTACGGATTACTTCTTGAGGTGTGGATCTTCCGCTCGTGCCGGCTGCAACACCGATTGCAGCTGCAGTTCAAGTTCCCACACAGTAAAGGGAAAATTCCCCCGCTTCATCATCCGCTGCGGATCGCTACGGAAGTTCCCTCCTCCGTAAGCAGAGAAGACGCACTCATACTGGTCGCACGCGATCTCGACCGCGGGAGGAGAAATGTTTTGCGGCATTCCGAAAGGAAAGGAGAAATACCGGGTCGGGCCGAGATACCGCTTCAGGTCTTCGAGCGATCCGGCAATCTCTGCGCGGAGAAACTCCTGATCCATGGATCCGCAATCGGCGTGATTGCGGGTGTGGCTGCCGATTTCAAAGCCGGAGTGCTGCAGAAATCGGACTTGTTCCCAGGTGTTCGGGACGAAGCCGTGCTCGCTGAAGAGACCATCGTGGGCGAACTCGGCTGCATTCGTGACGTGTTCGGTGGCAACAAAGTACCCGATCGGAAGCCCTGTTTCTTCTGTAATGGCGCGGAGGTTCACGAAGTTGTCGGCATAGCCGTCGTCGAAGGTAATGGCGACCGTCGGCACCTTCACCGGGCCTTCGCGAATCAGGCGCACCGCCTCGCTCAGACTCACGACCCGATAGTGCCGCAGCAGGTAGTTAACCTGTCGCAGGAAATAGGAGGTTGAAACGCCAAGACGGTGCGGGCGGTCAGCCACAAGATGATGATAGAGAATCATCACCGGGAAATCTGAGTTTCGCTGGTATCGCCGGTTGCGCAGGGCTGCGGGAAGCGCAAAGAGGAGCGACTTCGCCAACAGCTTCCATGGAGGGCGGCGGTACGGGTTGCCGTATCCCTTGCGCCGGGCGAGTTGCCGCTTCATTTGCAAGAAGTCTTCCGCAGTCGGGGCGCGAAGGGTCTTGCCAGGGCCAATTTGCGGAGTTTCCTTCACGTTTCCCTCGGCGAAGTCGCGGATGGCCGCGACGATCAGGTCCGCGCCAACAACGTCGGCCTTCAAGGCCAGGCTCTCCAGGTCGTCAAAAGGCTCAATCGGAATCGTGGTGGAGCGAAGTACGCCGCCTTCATCAACTTTCTCCACCACACGATGCACGGTGACGCCGATTTCTTTTTGATCGTCGAGCAGTTCCCAGAGTCCAACGGCTCCTCCGCCGCGATAGTCCGGCACCTTGCGTTTGTGGATGTTGATCGAGCCGAGCGATGGGATGTTATAGAGTGCGGGCTTCAGGATGCGCGTGCCGTAGACCAGTCCCAGATCGGCCTTGGCGCGGTGGACGAACTCGAGCGCCTCGGCGGAATGAATGTCGCGGGTGACGAACAACTCCACCCCTTTCTCTTTGCAGACGGCATCCAGATCGTCGAGGCTAAATCCGGGCTGGCCATTCGGCCACTTCGGTGCAGCGTGGAGCAAACGGATGACTGCATCGAAAAGGTTGAAAACATGCCGATCCATCGCGCTCGCGATGCGATGCGCCACATAGCGCCAGTAGGCGAAGCGCTTCATCTTCTTGCGCCAGACTTCGATTCGCTGCTGCAGGTTCTTGGGCGGCCGGCGCTCGTACAGCACGCCACAAACAATCGCCTGGGGAGCATCGCGCTCGATGCGGTGAATGATGTGAGCAACGTGACGGGGCTGAACGGAAGAGAAAATAATAACTCTGAGAGGGGTACCGGGCATTCGATTGATTGTTGCTCCTTGTGAATCGACGCCTTGCGGGTTGCCTAATGCCGACGCGCCGAGCTGCGTCTCTACATTACCGCATCTTCCCCTATAATTTGATGGTGAGCGTCATGAAGGTAAAGCAGGTCGCGTCGGCGGATTTTCCCACGCGGTGGGGTCATTTCCAGATCCACGGTTTCACCACGGGAAACGCCAACGGCGCGAACAAGCGAGAAGAGGCGGTTGCATTGGTCATGGGCGATGTACAGTCGGGCTCCCCCCTGGTGCGAATCCATTCGCAGTGCCTGACTGGCGACGTGTTCGGCTCTTTGCGCTGTGATTGCCGTCAGCAACTGGAAATGGCATTGTCGATGATCGCCGAGCAGGGCGCCGGAGTGTTGATCTATGAACAACAAGAAGGCCGCGGCATCGGCCTCATGGCAAAGCTGCAGGCCTACGCGCTTCAGGACAGCGGACTGGATACAGTCGAGGCGAATGAGCGGCTGGGGTTCAAAGCCGATCATCGCGAGTTTCAGATGCCGGCAGAGATCCTGAAGGCGCTGGGCATCCAGCAGGTACGCCTTCTGTCGAACAATCCCGACAAAGTCGCAGCGCTAGAGCGGGCTGGGATCAAAGTGACCGAGCGCGTTCCCTGTGAAGTAGCGCTCAGCCCGCTCGCGGAAGATTACTTGAAGACGAAGAAAGAAAAGCTGGGACACCTGTTCACGAAGCGATAGTCGCGACGGCTTCAGTTCTTCAATAATCGCGACATTTCCCTTCGATTCTTTACCGGCAGCCTTCGCATCGCGGAACGCGCGAGCGCGAGGTAAGCGTCGCGCACGATAGGGTCCTTTCTATGTACCGCCAGGTGCTTGGCTACCGTCTGCACATCTCCACGAATAAGGGGCCCGCTGAACGAACTTCCGGTGCCCAGTCGTGCATAGTTTTCGAGTGTCTGACGAATGATCGGCAGGCTCTTGCGGCGCGCGTCGGCGCGAGTAAGCCCGGCCAGCCTCGCGGCATCCTCCAGCGTCACGAGAAATGCCAACAGCAACGGGGATGTCATGGTTGCCCACGCGTGATATGCCGCCTTGCGCGATGCCGGAAGTTGGAAGCTTTCACAGCCGAGATCACGTACGATTCGGCGCGCGACCCGAATCGCCGCTGCATCTCCTTCGACGGCGAAGGGGGCGTCGCTCAGGGACGGCCGGCCTCCCGCAACGAATGTCATCAGAGGGTGCACGGATGCCGTGGCTATGCCGTGCTTGCGAAGCGATTCCAACTCGCGGGACGAGAGTGCTCCACTGGAGTGAAAAGCAATTCGCACACTTCCCTTTCCGCGCTCTACCAGCGAGACGGCTGCTGGGCGAATCTGGCGATCGGGAACGCAGAACCACAACAACTCTGCGCCCAGCCGGGCAGTCTCCGTTGTCACCGCGCTGGCTTTAACCTTCCGCGCCAATCGACGCGCGCGGTGGCGTGAGGCCGGAGAGTCTCGGCTGATGATTTCCGAAATGAGGTAGTTCGCTTCGCGGAGGGCTGGCGCTAACGAGTGCGCCAAACTGCCGGCTCCTACGATCGCTATCCTGGGCTTGCGGGTCACGGGCGCAGCATATCATTGGCCGCTATTGTGCAGACAGCGCGGGTGAACGTGACTCTCCTGCAACTGCTGGCAGTGGCAAGAGTGTCGGCCCGCAACATGGGTCGGTTATATTGTTGGCCATGGGGAAATCCAGCAGGTCACGATCCAGCAAAGCGCGTGTCATCTCTTCCCGCGTCGCCTATCGCGGCCCCGTGTTCTCGGTCACGACTGATCGCGTGCTCGAGCCCGGCGGCGTTCGGGCGCGGCGCGATGTTGTCCGACACTCCGGCTCGATTGTCGTTTTGGCGGTGGATGACCACGCTACCGGGCCCCAGATCCTTCTCGAACGCCAGTATCGCCATGCCGCTCACGGGATGATGTGGGAACTTCCCGCCGGCAGAATTGACGAGGGGGAGCGGGAACTGGCCGCAGCCAAGCGCGAACTGCTGGAGGAGACTGGCTACAGCGCCCGGGAATGGAAGAAGGTGCTGTATTTCTACGTCAGCCCGGGCTTTCTGGACGAGACCATGAGCATTTTTTTGGCTCGGGGCTTGAAGCCCGGCATCGCCCAACCTGAAGAAGACGAGAGAATCCAGATCCGGTTCTTTCCGCTCTCCGCGGCCGTTCGCATGGTGACTCGGGGTCTGATCCGCGACGCCAAGACCATCGCCGGCATCCTGTGGTTGGCCCAAAGCAGCAAAAAAGGGCGCTGAGACCGCCGGAATTCAGGGACTTTGGCCTGCGCGGATGTCCGCCTGCCTGGTGATTGCGATCCTTGACAGTGCCCCAAAGCCGCCGCACAATGCGTACGCATTCTGGGGGCTCCGACTGGAATCATCCACCGTTTCAGTGGAGGCTCAGAAAAGGGGGGGGCACGTGGATCGTCTGAAAGGAACCGTCAAGTGGTTCAATAATGCGAAAGGATACGGATTCATCGGGCGCGACGACGGGCCCGATGTGTTCGTGCACTACAGCGCGATTACCTCTGAGGGCTACAAGAGCCTGCAGGAGGGAGACAAGGTCGAATTCGAAATCGTCCAGGGGCAAAAGGGTCCCCAGGCAGCGAACGTAACCAAGGCTTCCTAGTCTGGAAGGCCGTTTTTTCCTCACGCCCAGGTCATTATTTTCCTCTGGCTGCAGGCCGGAGTGTGTTCCGGGCTTCGGTCCAATACCTTCCAATCGCGCGTAGCGAGAGGAAGACTCCCGCTATAAAAGCCGGCGATCCGCTGAGCACGTTGTTCACCTCGGCACTTTGCGAAATTCATTCACTGCCAGCACCTCGCTGGTGTGATCGGGATGTTCTCGCTTGACCCGTTCTTGGAGGATCGCTACGTTGTCGGCAAGATTCGAGGGTCGATAGCCGAACATTTCATACGTGCACTCGCAACCCGCACACGGACATGGCACGCGCTCTGGCTTGACCGCATTCCTGCTCTGCCGGATTTCTTCTTGAAACTGCTTTTTGCCGACCGCATCGGTTCTGTATGCTCTTGGCATCTGTTCAGCTTGCCACAACATTGTCCTCTCAGGCCACCGCTCGGACAGTCCGTATTCGACTTCAATCCCTCAGCGCTACAATTTCCATATTCATGGATAACAAGGCCATTGCCGGCGTTCTTTACGAAACTGCGGACCTGCTGGAAATTGACGGGCAGGACTCGTTCCGCGTGCGTTCCTACCGCAATGCTGCAGAAGCGATTGAGGCATTGCCGCAGCAGGTTACCGAACTGATCCAGGAACCGAAGAAGTTGCTGGAGGTGCCGGGCATCGGCAAGAGCATGCTGAAACACCTGCAGCAATTGCTCTCGGAAGGCCGCATGGATCAGCACGCCGAATTGCTCAAGAAGTACCGCCCCTCGATGCTCGAACTGCTCAAGATTCAGGGACTCGGGCCAAAGACCATCGCGCTGATCTGGAGTGCGTATCAGGTGAGCGATCTTGATGGCGTGGAGAAACTGGCGCGCGAGGGGAAGATCCGCACTCTGCCGCGCTTGGGCGAAAAGCATGAACTCAAGCTGATCAAAGCGATCGAGGACTATCGCCGTATCGGCGGGCGTTTCCTGCTCGACACCGCCGAACAATTGGCCGAGAAACTCGTGGAGCACCTGCTGCAGGTGCCGGGGGTCGAGAAGGTGACACCTGCTGGTTCCCTGCGGCGAGGCCGAGAGACGGTTGGTGACCTCGACATCCTGGTCACCGGTGAAGCGTGCTGTTCGCCCGAAGCCCTGCAGAAGGTGAAGGATCATCTCATCCGATTTCCCGGCTTGATGGACATCATTGCCCAGGGGGAAAACAAGGTCAGTTTCCGGCATCGCAATGGCATGCAGGTGGACGTGCGACTGCTTCCTCCTGAATCGTTTGGTGCGGCCATGCAGTACTTCACGGGATCGAAATCCCACAATGTGGCGCTGCGGCAGCGCGCCCTGAAGATGGGCTACACCCTCAGCGAATACAGTCTTGCGAATCTGGAGAACGAGAAACCGGTGGCGGGCAAGAGCGAAGAAGAAATCTACTCGAAGCTCAAGCTTGATTTTATACCTCCGGAGCTGCGTGAAAACCTGGGCGAAATCGAAGCCGCGGCGAATCATGCTTTGCCGAAGCTGCTGGAGCTGTCCGACATCCGCGGCGACGTGCACATGCATACGGTCGAAACCGACGGGCGCAATACGATCGAAGAGATGGCCGAGGCGGCGCGCGAACGTGGCTACCAATACATGGCCATCACGGATCATTCCAAGAATCTTGCCTTCGCCAACGGCCTGACGGACGAGCGGGCGTTGATTCACATCGAGCGGATCCGGGCAGCAGAAAAAAAGGTGAAAGGCATTGGCATCCTGGCCGGAGTTGAAGTGGACATACTTGTGGACGGGGCGCTCGACCTTTCCGACACGGTCCTCGCTCAGATGGACATCGTGATTGCCAGTGTGCACTCGCATTTCAATCAGGACCGCGACACGATGACAGCGCGGCTGCTCAAGGTGATCAGCAATCCCAAGGTCTCGCTTCTTGGGCACCCCACCGGCCGGCAGTTGTTGCGGCGTGATGCCTATCCGTTCGACATGGACGCCGTTCTCAAGGCGGCTGCAACACACAAGGTCGCGATGGAACTGAATGCCTACCCCGACCGGCTCGACTTGAGCGATGTCCACTTGAGAATGGCCAAACAGCACGGTGTCAAAATCGTGATCAACACGGACTCGCACCACACCTCCCACTTGGAGAAAATGCGTTATGGGGTCACTCAGGCCCGGCGGGCCTGGCTCACCAAGGATGACGTCCTCAACACTCTCCCGCCGGAAAAGTTCGCGCGGGCTATGAAGCGCGCCTGGTAAGTCAGGGAAAATTTGGGAAGCAGATTACCCACGCTTGGGGCTTGATGACCGATCCAGCCGCAAGAATTTTCACTTCCCAGCGTGGGCAAATCGGCCCGGAACGCACTATTTATATTCGCATTGTATTTTCAATAAGTTACCGGAAGTGCGCCGTCAAACAGCGGAATCGGAATTGCTCGTTCATGAGGATAAGCACGAGAGCCTATAATGCTTGAAAATGAACTAACACTCGGCCTGTCAGTGGATAGAAAAACAGCCCTAGCGGGCCTTGACGGGCGAGGATACGCAAGGCGAATCTGAAGAGCCCCCCAAGCAGAATTCATCATCAGAACAGTTTTTGAGCAAATTCCTCGGAGGATCACAGAATTGACCGCTTCGACCAGTCACCTTATCGCCCCGCATGGGGGAGAACTTGTTGAGCTGCAAGTGCCGGCTGAGCGCGCCGCGGAGTTGAAAGCGCATTCCAAAGACTGGCCGTCCTGGGATCTGACCGGGCGTCAGCTTTGCGACCTGGAACTGCTGGTGAGCGGCGGTTTCTCGCCCCTGCGCGGATTTCTGAACCGCGCGGATTATGAAGGTGTTTGCTGCAACATGCGGCTGGCCAATGGAACCCTCTGGCCGATGCCCATCAACTTGGATGTGACCGAGGACTTCGCCAAGAAGCTCACCCCCGGCAGCAGCAAAATCGCGCTGCGCGATCCGGAAGGCGTCATGCTCGCCGTAATGCATGTCGAGGACGTCTGGCAGCCCGATCGCACCGCAGAAGCCAAAGAAGTCTTCAATTCCATGAGCGCCGCACACCCCGGCGCCGACTACGCGATCAACAAATCAAATCCCTGGTATGTCGGCGGAAAAGTTGAGGGCGTGCAGGCGCCTTCGCACTACGATTTCCGCAATCTGCGCCTTACGCCGGGCGAATTGCGCTCCGAATTCCAGCGGCTGGGCTGGACCCGCATCGTCGCGTTCCAGACTCGCAATCCCATGCATCGCGCACACGTCGAACTGACGATGCGCGCGGCCAAGCAAGTTGAGGCCGATCTGCTTATCCACCCATCGGTCGGAATGACCAAGCCGGGCGACGTGGATTATTTCGTCCGCACGCGGTGCTATCAACTGCTGCTGTCGAAGTATCCGCATGGCAGCGTAAAGCTCTCCATGCTGCCGCTGGCGATGCGCATGGGCGGGCCGCGGGAAGCGATCTGGCACGGCCTGATCCGCAAGAACCACGGTTGCACGCACTTTATCGTGGGCCGGGATCACGCAGGACCAGGCAAGGACACCGACGGCAAGCCCTTCTACGGCCCCTACGATGCCCAGGAACTTTTCAAGAAGCACGAAACGGAAATGGGCGTCGCCATGGTTCCCTTCCAGATGATGGTTTATCTGCAGAACGAAGACCGTTACGTTCCCGCGGATGAAGTTCCCCAGGGGGCCAAGGTACTGGATATTTCCGGTACCGAACTGCGAGCACGCTTGAACGAAGGGCGTGAGATTCCGGGGTGGTTCACTTATCCGGAAGTCGTGCAGGAATTGCGGCGCAGCTATCCGCCACGGCACAAGCAGGGCGTGACGATCTTCTTCACTGGTCTCTCGGGGTCGGGCAAGTCGACGATCGCCAACGCGCTGATTACCAAGTTCCTGGAGATGGGCGGGCGGCCGGTCACGTTGCTCGACGGCGACCTGGTCCGCAAGCACCTTTCTTCTGAACTCGGATTCTCGAAGGAGCACCGCGACATCAACATTCGGCGCATCGGCTACGTCGCTTCGGAAATTACGAAGAACGGCGGCATCGCCATTTGCGCTCCGATCGCGCCCTACGAGGCAACTCGAGCGGCAGTGCGGCAGATGGTCGAGCCTTACGGCGGCTTCATCCTGGTGCATGTTGCCACGTCCATCGATGTTTGCGAGCAACGCGATCGCAAGGGCTTATATGCGAAGGCGCGGGCCGGCATCGTTAAGGAGTTCACCGGCATCTCAGACCCCTACGAGGCGCCGGCGAAGGCTGAAGTTGTCATTGACACGGCGAAGCTGAGTCCCGAGGAAGCGGCTCAGACGATCCTGCTGCACCTCGATCGCGAGGGTTTTGTCGGAGCGAACGGCAACGGCTAGGTGAGCCGGGACATGGCGCGAGCCGTCCGTAGCGACGAGCGAGCACGGAGCACATGGAACTCGTAACAGCAAAGATCCTGATCGGGTTCGCGGTTGGAACACTGATTGGGCTGACGGGTCTGGGCGGCGGCGTACTGCTGCTGCCCGTGCTCATCTTTGGCCTGCGCGTGCCTCCGATCATTGCTGTCGGCTCCGATGCCCTGTTCAACTTCCTGACCAAGATTCCTGCCAGCATTCTGCATTTGCGCAAAGGAACGGTTCGAAAAAAGGTTGTGGCCGCGATGGCGGTGGGCAGCATTCCTGGCTCGCTGCTGGGGGTTTCGCTACTGCAGCACCTGCGGGTGGTGTACGGCAGCGGGGTCAATGACTTCATCAAGTCCGCCGTAGGACTGCTGCTGGTGTGTATCCCCATGCTGCTCCTCTTCCAGGGACGTATTGAAGAGCACCTGGCGAAACGGCAGCCAACGCTCAAGTCGTTTATCGGAATGAGCTTTATCGGCCTGTTCGGCGGGTTCCTGGTGGGCATGACCTCGGTGGGCTCGGGCAGCATTATCATGATGCTTTTGCTGCTGTTTTACACCTACGCGCCGAAAGTCATGGTCGGCACCGACATCGTCCACGCCGTCATTCTGACGGGCGTGACCAGTCTTCTGCACGCGCGGCTGGGGAACGTCGATATTTCATTAGTAATTCCCCTATTGTGCGGTTCGATTCCCGGTGGAATTCTGGGCTCGCACCTCAGCACCCGGGTTCCCGTGCTCTGGCTGCGGAGAATTCTGTGCGCGGTGCTGCTGACGACGGGAGCCAGAATGTTGTGGGCGTAAGGGCAGTGGAGTTGCCAGTACCCAGTTGCCAGTTAACACCTGGCGGACCATGGGTCTACCGAGAACCGGGAACTGAGAACTTCGATATGACTTCTTCGCAAGACACATTACAGCGGATCCACGCCGCCCTCGAAGCCGCGCGCGAGGTGCTGAAGCGGTTCACTCCCGGCGCCATTGAGGCGGAGTACAAGGTGGGCCATGACCCCGTGACCGAAGCCGACCGCGCCGTGGATCAAATCCTGCGCAAGAATCTGTTGCGCGAAGGCGAAGGCTGGCTTTCGGAAGAGAGTGTGGACGATCTCTCACGCCTGGAAAAGCGGCGCGTGTGGGTGGTTGACCCGCTGGATGGCACGCGGGAATTCGTTCAGGGGATTCCAGAATTCTGCGTTTCCATCGCGATGGTCGAGGACGGAGTCCCGGTGGCAGGAGGAATTTGCAATCCGGCTACCAATGAACTCATCCTCGGGTCGCGTGACACCGGCGTCAGCTACAACGGCGTGCCCGCTCAACCCAGTCAGCGCAAGGACTTGCACGGTGCACTGGTGCTCGCCAGCCGGAGCGAGGTCAAGCGGGGCGAGTGGAAGCAGTTCGAGTCGGCTGAATTCAATATTCGCCCGATGGGTTCGGTGGCATACAAGTTGGGCCTAGTGGCCGCGGGCAAGGCCGACCTGACGTTTACACTGGTACCCAAGAACGAGTGGGACGTGGCTGCCGGCGCGGCTCTGGTTGAGAGTGCCGGAGGATTTATCCTGACGCTCGACAACTCGCCGCTGCGCTGTAACCAGAGAGATCCGTTACTGTCAGGGCTACTCGGCGGAGGGCCCTTCCTGCGCACACCCCTGCTGGCGATGCTCGACCGTCACGCGCAGCCGGTGGGCGAAGGTAAATCGCGCTGATTCATGGCTCACCCAAGCATCATCTTTCTGATGTATCACGAACTGGAAGTGGAGGGCCGGAAGCTGGTCCAATCCGAGCCCGGCTACGTGCGTTACGTTCTGCCGCTTGAGACCTTTCGCGGACAGATGGAGTGGATGAAGGACTCCGGTTTCCGCGGCTTGAGCGTGGGGCAAGCCATTCGTTATCCGCAACCGGCAAGCGTCTGCATTACCTTCGACGACGGTTGCGAAACTGACCTCATCACTGCTGCCCCGATTCTGAGAGAACACAGCTTTGGCGCCACGTTTTTTCTTACCGCCGGCTTTCTCGGCACTCCGGGATATCTCAATTCCAGCCAAGTGCGGGAACTCGATGCGCTCGGCTTCGAAATTGGCTGCCACTCCATGACGCACGCCTACCTGCCGGACCTGTCCGATCTGGAGCTGCGGCGGGAGATTGCAGAGGCCAAGCTGACGATCGAGCAGATCGTAGGTCATCCGATCGAGCATTTCTCCTGTCCCGGCGGGCGCTTCGACTCGCGAACGCTGGAGACCGCGCGCCGGGCTGGATTCCGCACCGTGGCCAACAGCCGGTTCCATGCCAACTCGGCGGCCAACAGTTCTTACGAACTGGGCCGGGTCGCCATATTGCGGGATCTGCCCCTGGCAAAGTTCGGCGCGCTCTGCCGCGGTGAGGGACTGTGGAAAAGGAGATTTCAGGATCGCGCCCGTCAGAGCGTCCGCCAGATTCTCGGCAACCGGACTTACGATCGGCTGCGCTCTTCCCTGTTAGGCGAATCGTCCCACTAGCCAATCTCGTAACCTTTGACGCCAAAGACCTCACGAGTCCCCGCGGATGATCTTGACGGCGCTATTTCAATGAATCGAGATAGTAACCATCCAGCAGTTACTGACCCTCCGCGCCAATTCGCCCGATACGGGCGGGAATCCGCCGATCCTGTTTTGTCCGGCACGGCATGTACGGGTGCGTTGTACCTCATCATGCCCTCTTGGCATCTGGGAGCCTCCGAGCCCCATCAGTAGATTCGAGCCTGAGGACTCGAGCTACCGGTCCCCCACTTCGTTATCGAGGGCTCGTGATGTCCAAACAAATTCGGGATCTATCCAGCTACAGAATCTTGCTGGCCAAGACGTTTCATGGTCGCTCCGCACACCTGGCGACGGGCGCATTTGCCCTCGTCGTCACCTTGCTCGCCACCTCGTGTGGTTTCATGAGTAGTAACTCCGGACAGAACAACGAGCATCCACAGAGTTTGACGCTGTCCGGCAATCTTCCCGGCGGCGTTACCCATGAGTCCTACAACGCCGTATTGAGCGTGAGCGGTGGCGCCCCACCGTATCAATTCGCGATCAAATCAGGAAGTCTACCCCCGGGTATGACGTTGAACTCCTCGACCGGCTCAATTTCTGGAACGCCGACAACTGCCGGCGCATATGGATTTCAGGTCGGTGTCACCGATGCTCCCCTGCCCCACGAGGGCGGCCAGAGCTTCTCGATCTCCATTAGCAATGGCGGCGGAATTCGCATCACCGTCTCGCCGTCGAGCGCCAATGTCATCTCCAATCAGACACAGACCTTTACAGCCACCATCACGGGAAGCGAGAACAGCGGCGTGACTTGGACCGCCTCGGCTGGATCCATCACATCCGGCGGTATCTTCACTGCGCCCACCGTGAACTCGGTGAGTAATGCACTGGTGATCGCTACCAGTAAGGCCGATTCCAAGGTGCAGGGAAGCGCGACTGTCGCCATACAGCCGGCAAACAACCAGGCCCTATCCATTGCCAGCACAACGTTGCCGGACGGCACTACGGGCAACGCGTATTCCGCAGGGTTTGCCGCTACCGGCGGCACAGAACCGTACACGTGGACGGTCTCGGCAGGTCTTCCTCCTGGTCTGGAGCTGACTGCGGATGCCGGAGAACTGGCGGGCATGCCCAGTTCTGCCGGCAACTACGGCTTCACCGTGAAGGTCACCGACGCCAAGTCGCAAGCGGCGCAAAGGGCCTTTGCATTGAAGATTGCGACAGGGGGGAATGTTGACGGTCCTGCCGAACTGCCGCGGGTGACCGTATTCAGTTCGATGGCGGACACACCGGCGCCGGGTGAAGTCATACCGGTCAGCGCCGGCGCGGACCTGCAAGCAGCGTTGATCAACGCGCACTGCGGAGACACGCTCGAACTCCAGGCCGGCGCGACCTTCTCCGGAGTATTCAGCCTTCCCGCGAAGAGCTGCGACAACGGGCATTGGATTATCGTGCGGACGAGCGCTGCCGACAGCGCTCTGCCGGCGGAGGGAAAGCGAGCCAATCCCTGTTATGCGGGAGTCTCCTCGTTACCGGGCCGCCCGCAATACAGTTGTTCCAATCCACAGAAGGCGATGGCGCGAATCGAGTATCCCAAGTCTGCCGATGGCCCCATCATCCTTCGCAACGGCGCGAACCATTACCGGCTGCTTGGACTTGAAATCACCAAGACGACCGGCGTGAAGAGCGCCCCCACGCTGATCTCCGTCGAACCGGGCGGGCTCGCAAATCACATCGTGATCGATCGTTCCTGGCTTCATGGCACGACTCGAGATGAAACCCAACTTGGAATTTCGGTGAATGGGATGAACTACGTCGCGGTTGTCGATTCCTATTTCAGCGACTTCCATTGCACCGCCGGAACGGGCACCTGCACCGACTCTCACGCCGTCGCCGGTGGTCTCGGCAATCACGTGGATGGCCCCTTCAAGATCGAGAACAACTATCTCGAAGCTGCGGGTGAGTCGGTCTTCTTCGGTGGTGGGGCGGCTACAGTGACACCAACGGATATCGAAGTTCGCCGCAATCACTTCTTCAAACCGTGGCAGTGGATGCCCGGCAGCCCGAATTTCGTGGGCGCCGCCGATGGTCATCCGTTCGTCGTCAAGAACCACATGGAACTGAAGAATTCGATCCGCGTGCTGGTAGAAGCCAACCTGATGGAAAACAATTGGGGCGGGTTCAGCCAGACCGGCTATGCTCTCCTCCTTACTCCCAAGAGCCAGCACACCCGAAACAACGGAAACGTCTGCCCTCTCTGCCAGGTGACAGACGTGACGTTTCGTTACAACCGCATCTCGCATGCGGGAGGAGGAATTCAGCTCGCCACTTCAAACTCGGGCGGCGGCTTGGACGATGGTGGAGGCCCAGCTTTGGCGGGAACGCGCTGGAGCATTCATGATGTCGTCATCGACGACATCAGCCGCTCCTACACTGGCGGCGGCTCGCTGTTCGAAATGATGAACGGATGGCCGGCCAATCCTCTCAACACGGTCACCATCAATCACATCACCGGGTTCCCCGATCCCGATGGTCATCTGATGATCATGGGCAACCAGATCACCAATCCGACCATGCACGGACTTGTCTTCACGAACAATCTAGTCGCCACAGGACGCTATCCGATCTGGAACGCCGGTGGCGGACGGACAAGTTGCGCTTTCTCGGACCACCCTGTAACCAGCATTGCGACGTGCTTTGCCAGTTACACGTTCTCCAACAATGCGCTGATTGGCACTCCCCAGCCTTTCCCCCCTTCTTCGTGGCCGGCAGGTAATCTGTTTCCGGCTGATACGAGAGCGGCTGGGTTGGGTGCCAATCACGCTTTGCAGGCAAACAGCCCTTACAAGAATATGGGCACCGACGGCCGCGATCTGGGTGCCGATATTGCAGGGCTGGAGACCGCACTGGCAGGAGTTGAATAGGCCCTCCGTTCTGACGATCCAGGGTCCGCGGCACTCCGCGGATCCTTTCTTCTTGGCTAACCAAGCTGGGTCTGTTGACGCTGTTCCGACAACCTCTCGACGACAACGGGGTGTGTCGTACAGCAGATTGGTTCGCGGCCTGGACAGCCCATCAGTGAAGACCGGGCGCCGACTTCTGGCGATCATGCTGTCACCGAAGCGGCGACGCGATGGCTAGTATAGCCGTGGGGGCTGCGTGCTATCATGACAGCACTCTGCCCGCTTTGAGACCGCAGGCCCACTGCGGTGTCCCACGGGAGATGCGGGGCGTGCGTGAGAGGGAAACATCATCATGGCTCCGCGAGCACTTCCTGTTGGCTGGCATCGGTTGGTCGGCGTTCTCCGCATCCTTAGCCGGGCTTCCCTGTTCGTTGTCCTGTGTTGTGGTCCGCTTGTGGCCGTCGCGCCCCCTACGGATGAGAACGCCTATTGTGCCAGAGGTGATCGTCCGCAGTTTGGTGATAAGGACGGCCCGGCGCAACTGCCCTCTGCCTGTTACTACACCGGACTGGATGGCACGCCGTCGCCGGAAAAGCAAATTCGCGTAGGGGCCAAGTCAGATTTCATGTCGGCGCTCGAAGGCGCCAAATGCGGTGACACCCTGTTGCTCGCCGCTGGAGCTGTCTATGAAGTTCGCGATCTTCCCTCCAAGAAGTGCGACGACCAGCACTACATCACCGTGCGCACCGACACGCCGGATTCCAAGCTTCCTCCAGAGGGAAGCCGCATCTCTCCCGCCTGGGGAGGGGTCGCATCGCTCGCTGGACGCCCCAAATTCGCTCAACCCGACGGGGGGCCAGCGAAGCTGATGGCGACGCTGGCTGTACGACGACCCTCGGGTGCCACCATCGGCGACCACTACCGCTTTATCGGAATCGAGTGGACTTCCGATCCCAACGCCAGCATCTTACGCATGGTCAGCACCGAGCACGCGGATCACATCATCTTCGATCGCAACTGGTTTCATCCGGCTGAGGGGGCGGAGGTCGGCAAAGGCGTGGGTATGGTTCAGGGCACGCGCATGATTGCTGTCATCAACTCCTACTTCAACGGATTCAATTGCATCGCGCGTTCCGGAAAATGCACCGACGCATCCGCCGCAGGTGGGGGCAATGGCCAGAAACCGACCGGCACTTTCAAGATTGTGAACAACTTCCTCGAGGCTTCGGGAGAGAATGTGTTCTTTGGCGGCAGCGGCGCGACGGTGAATCCCACCGACATCGAGATCCGCCGCAATCACCTGTACAAGCCGATGTTGTGGCGGGAAGGCGATCCGGCCTACAAACCTTCGCCCACTGGCGACCCGTATATCGTGAAGAATAACTTCGAACTAAAGAACGCACAGCGCGTCCTGTTCGAGGGCAACCTGCTGCAAGGGTCTTGGGGTGGCTTCACCCAAAGCGGCTTCGCGATCCTACTGACTCCGAAGAATCAGAACAATCGTTGTCCCAAGTGCCAGGTCACCGACGTGACGATCCGCTACAACAAGATTCGCAATGTGGCAGGCGCTTTCGATATTCAAAACGGATTGTCGAAGACAGGTGGAGAATCGGCAGGTGGCTGGCGCTACAGCATTCATGATCTTGTGGTCGACGATATTCATGACCGCGACTACAAGGGACACGGCGCATTTGCCACCCTACTCTCGAACGCTCCGCCGCTACACGATGTCTGGTTCGATCACATTACAGCTTTTGTGACTGGTCCTATTCTCACGGTGAAGGCGGTCGACGCCAAGATCGACAATTTTCGAATCACCAACAGTGTGTTCTCGACCGGCGACCGGCGGCCTGGGATTGCCTCTGCAGGCGGAGGCGGAAAAGGCGGAAATTGCGCTGCCGGCAAGCAAGGGAAAGGCGCCGAAGTGATCCTGGAAGCCTGCTTCAGCAACTACAAGTTCGACAAGAACATCGTGATCGGCGGACGTGGGAGTTGGCCGCGCGGTACGATCGTGACTTCTGAAGCTGGTGCCGGCATCCGCGATTTGAAAGATGGCGTGAGCGCCAACCCTAGGCTCTGCCGTGAGAAGGAACAAGGCTGCAGCAAAGCGTCTCCAGGCGCCGGAGCTGCTTCCGATGGAAAGGACCTTGGCGCGGATGTGGATGCGATTGAGACGGTTCTGGCGGGCGTCGAATAGACTTCAGCGATGACCTTTGTAACGCGGTGCCGCGGTTCTCAACCCTGCCGGGCCTTCTCAGCCGCGTGGTAAGATTTTGATCAAGTTGCCGACCGGAGCCTCAGCCAGCCGCCAAAATAGTCCCGTCTTCGTGATGGGATGCCACCGTTCAGGCACGAATCTGCTCTATGACATGCTGCTCTCGGCCGGGGGGTTTGCCATCTACCGCGGCTATTTGCCCATCTACAAGATTCTGATCCCTCGGTTTGGCTCAATGAGCAGACGCGGGAATCGTCAGAAAATCCTTGAAACATGGCTGCGCAGCAAGGGTTTTCGCCGGACCGGGCTGGATGCTGAGCAATTGTCTTCGAGCATCCTGAACGATTGCCGGAGCGGCGGCGACTTCATCCAAACGGTGATGGATGGGGTGGCTCGCAGCCAGGGTCTTGCGCGCTGGGCGGTTTACGATCCCGATAACGTACTCCACATGGAACGCGTGAAGGCCGACATCCCCAACGCGCTCTTTGTTCACATCATTCGCGACGGACGGGACATTGCGCTGTCGCTCAAGAAAATGGGTGGCTTCGCGCCTCTTCCCTGGGACCGCACTCCGACACGCAGCCTGATTGCGACGGCGCTGTACTGGGAGTGGATGGTCCGCGCGGGCCAGGAACATGGCCGCCGTTTTGCAGCCGACTACATCGAGATTCGTTACGAGGATCTGATCACTGATCCGCGCGCGACGCTGGCAAAACTGGGGGGATTCATCGAACACGACCTTGACTATGACGGCATCCAGAAGGCCGGTCTAGGGCGGCTTTCGGAGACGAACTCTTCGTTCCGCGAAGAGGGCACAAAAGCGGAAATCCATCCACTGGGGAGGTGGAAAGAACGCCTGACGCCGCAGGATATCGCCGCCATCGAAGGCACAGTGGGCAATTGTCTGGAGGAAAACGGCTATCCCCTGTCGTTGCCGGCGGCGCAGAGAGCGCGTTCCAACTGGATGCGCGCCGTATATCCGAATTTTCTCAATGCCAAGCTGTGGGTGAAATTGCATACGCCGGCAGGCCGGTTCTCTGACATGTCTGCGCTCGAACTCGAAGGAGAACCGGTGCCGGTCGCGCAGTCCGCGCGCTCCTGACGATCACCATGAATCCCGTGACCGAGGCGACTGAAAAGCAAGCTGGGTCAGCACGAGCCACCGCCGCCCGCTCCAAGGCTCCGGTATTTGTGCTGGGCTGCGGCCGGTCGGGCACGAAACTGCTCTACCACACGCTGCTCTCGGCGGGTGGATTCGCGATCTATCACGCTGAGAGCAACGCTTTCAATCTGATCGGCCTGCGCTTCGGGGATCTTGCTCACCGCGAGAACCGCCGCGCACTGCTCGACCACTGGCTCCGCAGCAAGCTGTTCTACCGTTCGGGTCTCACGCGCGAAGAGATCGAACCGAAGATTCTCGATGAGTGCCGCAATGCCGGGGACTTCCTGCGCATCCTCATGGGGACCATCGCACGCAAGCAAGGGGTGGAACGGTGGGCGGAATCCACGCCGCTGCATCTTCTGTATCTGCCGTTGATCAAGAAGCTGTTCCCGGACGCGCTGATCGTGCATATCATCCGCGACGGGCGCGACGTGACGGTTTCGCTCGATCGCATTGGATGGATCAAGCCATTCCGCTGGGATAGGGAACGCAAACTCCTGGCCCCGGCAATTTTCTGGCGCTGGATTGTGGGGAAGGGCCGCCGCTACGGCAGCGCCATGGGCGGCGACTACATGGAAGTGCACTACGAAGACGTGGTCGGGAAACCTGAAGAGACGCTGGCTCGGATTGGCACGTTTATCGATCACGATCTGGATTACGACCGTATCCAACAGAACGCGCAGGGCTCGATGGTCGATCCGAACTCTTCGTTCCGGGGCGATGGACAGGAGAAAGAATCAAATCCGGTGGGGCGGTGGAAGACGGCGCTGTCGCAGGAGCAGATCGCGCAGATCGAGAGTCTGATCGGCGATCGACTGAAGGAAACTGGATATGAGCCAGTGACGCCCGCGGCAAAAAGACAGCGGAGTCTGCCGGCAACTCTGATGGGATTTCTCTACCCGATTTACTTCGACGTGAAATTGTGGCTGAAGACGTACACACCGCTGGCGAAGACGGCGGATATTGGGCGGATGGGAATATCAGAACCGCCGGAGTAGTGCCACGCTGAACTGGGGTGAACAATCGGGCGATCAGTCCAGCTTCAATTTGGCTTCAGTATTCGTCCATCGCGGATACCGCGTTCGCCCGACTTCCCTGCATTCATCCTAGAAACTTCTGCCGGCTGCCACACAGATCGCGCAGTTTACGATGTGTAACTCTTTGGGACAACAGGGAGTACATCGAAATCATAGCTGAACTCCGCTGGCCGGTCCTCTAACCACTTCCCCTGTTTTTCCGTTGTCGGTGTCGTCTTTTGCATGCCACTTCCGTTTATCCCAGTAGAGGGTCAAGAACAAACGCAGATTCCACAAGACGGAGGATGGACAAATGAACACGCAGAGCAAGTTCGCAAACCTGGTGCTTCTGGCAACCACGGTGAGCCTGGCACTTACTTTCAACATCCCGGCAATGGCAGAAAGCGACGCCATCCGCGCGATCTACCTCTCCGCCGGCACCGTGCCAACCAACATCGCCGGCGTCAACACTTACCCTGAACCACCCAGGGGCTTCAATCCCCTCACTGCCAGCGACGTCGAACTGGCGTCTTACGGATTCCCTCAGCGCCCCGACAAGCACATCGATCCCGACCACTATGCCATGTGGGAGAGAGCGATGCAGGCCGCCAAGATTCGCTGGAACGGCAAACTACGGCCTGCCCCTGCCAACGGAAGTGCCTTAGTTCCAAGCAGCTCGGCTTCTTCGCAACCAGACACGGCACAGCCACTAGCCGCGACGCAGGGTCACAACGACACCGCCGCCGGCGTCATTCTCGACAGCAAGGCCAAGAAATGGGGCGGCACTTCGTTCACCGACATTTGGAGTGCGATCACCGTCCCCGTAGTTGAAACAGCGTTCGCTGCTGGATGCACCGACGGCTGGTACTACTCCCAGAGCCTTGTCGGGTTTGACCCAATACTCTTCTACAGTGCGGCAACCGGTCATCCTTTGTACTACCCTCAGGAGTTCGCCGGTGTCTCCGAAAACATTTACTGTCCTACCGGGAACTCCTCCTATGATGCGGTCGTCGGATGGGGAGGGTTCGGAACAGCTGTGTTCGGACTCAATCCCGGAGATGTTTTCTATACCGAAGTTCACGCTTTCGGCGGATGCAACAATGGCTCGGCCTTCGTTGAGGACCTCACCACCCTGAGCTACGGCAGTTACACGATTTCCAACTCCTGCAGCTTGCCCCAGACTGGCCGTTACGCGAACTGGGTTGTAATACGCCCGCTCTCCGGCAACGGAGTTGACGGCGAATCGCCCTTGGCCAACACCATCTCTATCTCCTTCGATGGCGCCCAAGTTCTCAACGTCGCCGGCAAGGCCTTCTATCCCGGCTCGCAGGCCACTACCACCACCGTACTGACCATGTATGACGACACCGACTCGCAGGCGATTGAGCTCGTCAATCAAGGCAACACTGGTTTCCAGGGTCTGCACTCGCTGTTTTTCCAGACCACCGGCTGCGCCTACGCCGGCGGATGCACTCCCTAAGAACAGCCATTCGGCCTAGGCCCTGATCTCAATCTCCGAGTGCCGGCAGTGTCTGTGCTCTTGGATCGGTCTTCCAATGGAGTCAGACAAGCGGTCTCGGCAGGGCCTGAAGTTCTGCCCTTCCACGAAAGCTTGCGGACGTCGGGGCTCGGCTTCAACCGGGCCACGGCTGTCGCCCCGAGGATTGCCAGGGAGAGAGTGCCACAATGGGAATGGACGCGGAGTTTCTCTTCGCGCCTTTGTCAGCATCAGGGAGGAGTGGTCCCCTCGGCTCCGCTCAGACACGCTCTTCGACTCCGCAAGAACTTCGCTTCGTTGCTGCTCCGTTCAGGACAATTGCAGGGGTGCGAGCGTGGGATAGGCGGGGACACCCGTCGCTACACCTACTCTTCGGCGGGAGGTCGGTCAATGGTGCGGTTGCCCTGCAGCCATCCCAAGAATTTCTGCTTGCGGGCGAAGATGTCGCGGGCTTGGTTGCGCAGCGCTCCGACGATCTGATAACGCGACTTCGTGAACCACGGCACGCGATGCGGAACGCAACCGTACTTCTCTTTATACGTCCCTTCGCCGCCCCAGTCGAAGATGGCCACGCCGCGCTGCTTCCAGTACTTCATGGCATACCAGTGGCAGGCTTCATTCGGACGCAAGTTCTGATACGCGCGGAAGCTGGCGTTGCCCCAAAACTCGGCGATGTTGTTGTAGCCAGGATAGACTCCGGTGGCAATGCACTTCCCTTCTGCGTCGCGTACACGCAGCAAGAGCAAGTTTCCGGTCGGCGCGAGATTCTTCACTAACGAACGCACTCGATCCACAGAATACGTTGGCACGAGGCCCTGCTTAGCAAACACGTCTTTGAGTTGCTCGTAGTACTCTTCGGCGAAGGCGAGGTCGCGCGCCTCTTCTATCTTGACACCGCTCTTCTCCGCCTTGCGGATACAGCGGCGGCAGGCGCTTTCCATGCCGTTGAACAGTTCTTCTTCGGATTTCGTCAGGTCTGTGCGATAGGAACCGTAGTACTCGGCGGTGAATCCGAGTCCTTCGGCATCTTCAAAAGTGAGGTGCGGATCGGAAACCTCCATGTGCAGGCACTTCAGGTCGTTCCAGGCGAACTTCTCGAGCGCATTGAGCGCATCGTGCCGCGAGACGCCCGCGTTGAGGTTGAAGCCAATGTAGGGCGTGGTCCATCCGGGGAACGAACTGCCCAGCACTTTCAGGCCAAATTTCGCAAACGTCAGCCCGGAAAAGTACCCAACCACATCGCTGCCGTCGCGCAGTTCCGCCACCACCGGCGCGGCTCCCTGCGACTCGGCGACAAACTGCAGCCACTCCCGTGTCTGGAACACAGTACGGTCAGCGAAGCTGCCCAGGCGCTTCCAGTCGGCGGTTTTGAAATCGATGGCGTGAAACTTCATTTAGGTCGGCGGTCCCGTCTCACCAGCACATTCCTTCGTAGGTCTTGGCGCCGGCCGGGCGCTGCGCGGCATCGAGATGGACGAGGTCAATGACGATCTGGTCGGGTCTCAGGAGTTTAGCGAGGCGATCTTTGCTGGCCGATTTGTTCCCCAGAATCACGACCTCGGCGTCGCGCATCGTGCCCTCCAGGTCAGCCGTCAGGACCGACCCGATATGCGGGATCACCTGCTCGATGTACTGGCGGTTCGCGCCGGCGATGCGGCCCAGAGAAACGTCTTCATCCCACACGCGAACCTCGAGCCCCTCGCCCATCAGACGCTTGATCAATTGCACTTGCGGGCTCTCGCGCAGATCGTCGGTACCCGCTTTGAAACTCAGACCGAGCTGGCCAATTTTTTTCTTGCCGGTGCTCATCACCATGTCGACGGCGCGATCGACGTGCTCGGCATTCGACGGCATCAGCGATTCCAGCAGCGGCAGCTTCAGATCGAGTTCCTTCGCCCTGTAAGTAATCGCCCGCAGATCTTTGGGCAGGCACGATCCGCCAAAAGCGAATCCCGGCGACAGGTAGGCCGGAGAAATGTTGAGCTTCGTGTCGGAGGTGAAGATCTTCGTCACGGCCTGCGCATCGACGCCCAGGTGTTTGCACATCGTGCCCATCTCGTTGGCGAAGCCGACTTTCACCGCGTGATAGCAGTTCGAGAAATATTTCACCATTTCGGCAACGGGAATGGTCGTCTCGTACAGAGTTCCAGGCGTGTCTTTGTAGAGTTCGCGCAGCGGCGCAAGGTGATTCGTGTCACTCGCACCCAGAATGGTGTAGGGCGGATTCAGAAAGTCAGCGACCGCGCTGCCTTCGCGCATGAACTCCGGGTTGTAGCAGACGGTGAAATCCTTGCCGCATTTCTTGCCGCTCTCGCGCTCCAGGGTCGGCACGACGAGGGTCTCGGTCGTCCCTGGCAGAACCGTGCTGCGCAGAACAAAAACATGCGGCGATGATTTCTGCCGGATCGCCGCACCGATCTCTTTCGCGACATTCTCAATGTGGCTGAGATCGAGCTTGCCGTTTTTCAAGCTCGGCGTGCCGACGCACACGAACGACACTTCGGAATTCAGGACGGCTTCGGTGGCGTCGGTTGTGGCATGGAGCCGGCAGGCTTGGCTGGCCTCGGCGACCAGTTCGCTCATCCGTGCTTCGACGATCGGCGTGCGGCCGGAGTCCAGCATCTCGACCTTGGCGCGGCTCACGTCTACCCCGATGACCTTGTGGCCCTTGGACGCAAAGCACGCAGCCGAGACCGACCCTACATATCCCAACCCGAAAATACTGACGGCCAAACCCAAGCAGACTCTCCCTGGAGATGCGGAATGTGACTTCTGACTATACCAACCCAATAGAACGGAACAGCAAGCGGCTCGCCAATGACCGCGGAGACTCGCCCATCGCGCCAGTGTAACTATCGCACAATCATAAGGTTAGGGACCGTCGATCCGCATCATGAACGCTGCTCGGACCGCACCGGCAATAAGTGGACAAGATTTTCCCACCGGTGGAAACGACATGGGACAGTTTGGGGATGATTTGCCCCAGACCCCGTCAGCCCTGCCCAATCCTCCTGCTCCGACAGGACTTAGCAGCGGCGATTTCGTCGCTTGACGGCACTTGTTGGCAGCAGCCTTGCGGGCTAGAGAGGTAACGCGGCGGCGCGCCCCCACTCTCCGGCCACCCCTCGCACGCATGTAAGATAAGGAAACCTGTGGCTTCGGGATGGCACAACAAGCTGGCGCGCCTGTCTCAGATGACCTGGGACGAAGTTCGCACGCGCCTGTCGCAGGAAGCGCACAAGCGAGCCGACCTTCTGCTCCACCACGTCGGGCGACAACCTGCGGACGTTCCATTACACTCGGCTCCGTCCCGGAAAAGTCAGTTCCTGTTTTCGACGAGCGAGATTGCTGCACGCGCGGAGTTGTTGCGTGTCTGCCTTACCTCCGAGACGGCTGAGATCCTGCGCCAGGCAGAAAATGTTTGCAGGCATCGTTTCGAGCTGCTTGGCTACCAGGATCTCGACTACGGCGCGGAGATTGACTGGCATCTTGATCGCGTTCATGGCAAGCGGGCACCGGTGGTTCCGTGGTTCCAGATTCCCTTCCTCGAGTTCGCCGCCGTCGGAGACCACAAAGTCACCTGGGAACTGAACCGCCACCAGCATCTGGTCACGCTAGCCAAGGCGTGGCTGCACAGCAACGATGCGAAGTATCTCGACGAGCTCCGCCGCCAATTTCGCAACTGGGTGAAGGCAAATCCATATCCGTTGGGGATCAACTGGGGCAGCACGCTTGAGGTCGCGTTCCGCAGCCTCTCCTGGATCTGGGTGGATCATTTGCTGGCCGGTGCGCCCGGTCACGCCGAATTCCACGCGGAACTGTTGCCGCAGCTCGCGTTCCATGGACGCTACATCCAGCGTTACCTGTCTACATATTTCTCGCCCAATACGCATCTGCTGGGCGAAGCGGTGGCGATGTTTTTCATCGGCACGCTCTATCCGCAGATTGCTGCGGCGGATCGCTGGCAGCAGTCAGGGTGGAACATCGTTGTGCACGAAGCGCAGCGCCAGGTACGGCCGGACGGCGTCTACTTCGAGCAGTCGCTCTACTATCACGTTTACGCGCTGGATTTCTTCCTGTACGCGCGCGTGCTGGCCGCGCACAACGGATTGCAGATTCCTGCCGAGTTCGACGCCACTGTGCTTCGCATGCTGGGCGTGGTGCAAGCTCTCTCGCAAGCTGGACCACCCGAAGGATTCGGCGATGACGATGGCGGCCGCGTGTTCAATCCGCGACGCAATCGGACCGAGCATATGACCGATCCGCTTGCGATCGGTGCCGTGCTCTACGACCGCAACAAATTCTCTGCTGCCCGCCTGACGGAGGAATCCATCTGGCTGTTTGGTCAGGCCGCCGTTACAACCCTTCTCCACCCAAGCGCAGATCACGACTTGCGCTCTGCCGCCTTTCCCGACGGCGGCGTTTACGTGCTGGCTGACTCAAAGCCTCACCCGTACGAGTTCGCTCTTGACGCCGGTCCGCAGGGCGTGGGCCGCTGCGGTCATGGCCATGCCGACGCGCTCAGCCTGCGCCTGACGATGGACGGCAATCGCTGGCTGGTTGACTCCGGTAGTGGCGTCTACATCTCTGCCGATTCTGCCGACCGCAACACTTTCCGGGGAACTGCCGCTCACAACACGATGCGGGTGGATAGCGTGGATCAGGCTGTGGCCGGCGATCCGTTTTCCTGGACTCAGATACCAACCACCAGGGTCGATAACTGGAAGGCGGGCGAAACCTTCAGTTACTTCTCCGCGAGTCACGACGGCTATTCGCGGCTTGCCGATCCGGTGATTCACTCGCGTTCCGTAGTCATGATCACTGATGGACCCTGCCTGGTGCGTGACATTGCGCTCGGCAAACAAGCGCATGACCTCGAGGTCCTGTGGCACTTTGCGCCTGATCTTCAAGTCGAGAACGCCGACACTGAGATGCTGAGAGCGTCACGACCGGGCTGCGCATCGCCTGCGACGACTGTTCTAGATCCTGCCCAGGGTGCTGTTCTGAACCTGATGCTGCCTGAGGAAACTCCCTGGAAGCTGGAAACGACAAGGGGGCTGATTTCACCAGCCTATGGCAATTTTCACTCAGCCCCGGTCGCACGCGCGCACACGCGACTCACGCTTCCAGCTGAACTGGCAACACTCTTGACGGCGATGAATGGCCGTCGCCAGAATGACCTACCCCGTCTGGTCAGCATGCGGCATCCGGCGGTCCAGGTGTACGAACTCGCCGAGGCTGACGCCAATCATGGGTTCTGTTTTGCCTTGGACAAGCGTCCCTGGAATTTTGGGCCGTGGTTTTCTGACGGAGAATTCCTGTATTGCCGCATCGAAACGGATAAGCTGGTACATCTGGTGGTGATTGGGGGAACCTACGTTTCGTGGCAAGGCCAGCCATTGCTGAAGGCCGCCGGACCGTCGGACTTCTTCGAGTGGCGCAAACGCGGGGCCGTGCTCAACTCCGAACCTGCCCGTTTCACGCTGTCGCCTTTGTTCCAGGAGTTAACTGGCACGAATCGTTTGACTGAAGCCTCCGACGCCACTTCCACCTTCGCGGAGAAACACTGAATGTGCGGGATTGCAGGTATCCTCGAATTCGGACGTGACGCCAGGGCTGACGCCGCCTCGCTGCGCGCCATGTGCGGCGTCATGGCACATCGAGGCCCCGACGACGATGGGTTCTACAGCGACGGTCCAGCGGGCATTGGCATGCGCCGCCTGGCCATCGTTGACCTCAAGACCGGACATCAGCCCATCTCGAATGAAGATGGTTCCCTCTGGATTGTCTTCAACGGGGAAATCTACAACCATCTCGCGCTGCGGGAACAGCTTATCGCCCGTGGACACGATTACCGTACCCACAGCGATACCGAGACGATCCTCCACCTCTACGAAGAGTATGGCCGCGATTGCGTGCAGCATCTGCGCGGCATGTTTGCGTTTGCTATCTGGGACCGCAACAAGAAAACCCTGTTCATCGCTCGTGACCGGCTCGGCATCAAGCCGCTCTACTTTCACCTGACACCGGATCGCCTGCTGTTTGGCTCTGAAATCAAGGTAATTCTGGCACACGGAACGACGCGGGCAGAGTTCAATCGTTCCGCGCTGCCGGAATATCTAGCTTTTGGATATCTCTCCGACGAGCAGACCTTTTATTCCGGCATCCGCAAACTGTTGCCCGGCCATACGATGGAGATCGGCGCGGACGGTCAGCCGCAGATTCGGCAGTACTGGGACCTCGACACATCTTCGCCGCACGAATCGCACGACGAGGGTTACTACGTCCGCAGTTATCGCGAACTGCTGGAAGGCGCGGTCCAGAGCCATCTGATGAGTGACGTGCCGCTCGGCATGTTTTTGAGCGGCGGCCTGGATTCGAGCGCGGTCGCGGCGCTCATGACCAGGATTCGTCGCGAGCCGATCGAGACGTTCTCGGTCGGCTATGGTGAACAGAGTTACAGTGAGTTGCCGTATGCGCGAATTGTCGCCGATCACATCAAGTCCCAGCATCGGGAAGTCGTGGTCAGCGAGCAGGATTTTTTTAATGCCCTGCCGCACCTGATCTGGCACGAGGATGAGCCCATGGTCTGGCCATCTTCCGTCTCGCTGTATTTCGTGGCCAGGCTTGCGCGGGAGCGCGTAACCGTCGTCCTGACCGGCGAAGGCAGCGACGAAACACTGGCGGGCTACACGCGCTATGCCTTCACACTGAAGAACGCCGCGCTCGATCGGGCCTACAGAAGCTTTGTCCCGGATAAGCTCCGTCGCGGTCTGCGCAATACGGTGGCCTCGTCCTCTTTGCTCGGCGCCACGTTGCGTCGCAAGCTGGAACACACGTTTCTAGCAAAGGATGGCGCGTCGTGGGCTTCGTTTTACTTTGACAATTTCTTCTCGGCATTCAGCGCTGCCGAGCAAAACAGCCTTCTCACTCCGGAATTCGCCGCCGCGTTCGCTCCGGCTCTCGCCTACAAAAATGTGCTTCAGTACTGGGAACACTCTTCCGGCGAGATGCTGCAGCGGCTGCTCTATACCGACATCAAGACCTATCTCGTCGAGCTGCTCATGAAACAGGACAACATGAGCATGGCCGCGTCGATCGAGAGCCGCGTTCCCTTCCTCGACCACGTGCTGGTCGAGTTCGCCACACGCATCCCGCGCGAGGTACAACTCAAGGGCCTCGCAGGAAAAACCATCCTGAAGAAAGCAGTGGAAGACGTCCTGCCTCATGAAATCATTTACCGGCCCAAGCTGGGATTTCCGACTCCGTGGAGCGGCTGGCTCGCGGGACCCCGACTGGAGACGATCCGCGACATGCTGCTCGGATCGCGGAGCCTTGATCGCGGGTATTTTCGCCGTGACGCAATCGAGCGCCTGTTCGCCGAGCACCGCGGGCTACACCGCGACAACTATGACCGCATCTGGCGCCTCTTGAACCTGGAGCTATGGCACCGGGTTTGCCTTGAGGGCGAAGCGCATGGCAATGCCACGGAACCGGAACTGCGGATGGTATCGAGCCGCTAACGTCTCCGCTCGGAGAGTTCTCGGTACGCTGTCACCCACTGATCGCGAACAACTTGCCAAGCGTACTTGCGGGATTCGGCACAAGCGTTCTGCGCCAGCCGGGCGGCCAGAGCAGGATCACGCAACAGTCGGATCACGTTCGCCGCCAGTGCCTTCTCATCGCCGACGGCTGACAGCAAGCCGGTGCGCTCATGTTCGACGAGGTAAGGAATCGATTCCGGCGAGGTTGTCACCACTGGAGTGCCGGCGCCAAATGCCTCGATAATCGAAACGGGCATATTGTCGAGCCAGGAGGCGTTGATGAAGATGTCGGCGTCATCATAGTACTTTCCGATCGAGCGCCGCGAGGCCACACCGGTGAAGGTGACGCCCGTGAGTTTTAGGTCACTGACCAGTTTGCGGACATCGCCTTCGAGCGGCCCACCGCCAACCAGATCGAGTTGCGCGTTCGGGTATGTTTTCTTTACGTCGGCGAATGCGCGCACGACGACATCAACGCTGTAGTAGGTGGAAAACCCGCGGGTGCAGACCAGATGAGGTCGCAGCGGATTGCGCTCGCGATAGCGGAACTGGGAAAGATCGACCAGGTTTGGCACGACGCTCGCGTTGAGGCCGAACTCATGGAAGACGTCGACGAGATAGCCCGACGGAACGACGATTTCGTCCACACGGGACAGTACGAACATCCCAGAACGGAAGCGCCGTACGTGGTCTCGTGCTTCCCCACTGTGATAGTTGATCAGTGTCTTTGCGCCACAGACGCGGGCGAAGAACCATGCCGGCGCCGGCGCGAGCAAAAAAGACCAGTAGGACGCTGAGAAAACGTGCGCGACGTCGATCCCTTTCAGCCCACGCCATAGATGCCAGAAGTAAATGGGCTCGCGCAGAACTGTCCGCAGGCCTGGAATTCGTTCGGCCCATCCCAGCCAATTGGGCAGCGGTGGATCGACTGCAATGAAGCTGATCTCGATTCCCGGATCGTCCTGCCACAACCTCATGAGCAAGTCGGCCTGCACTGCCTGACCACCGACGTAGCGCAGGCTCGGTGCGACGATCGCGACCTTAATCCGCTTCGGGATTGCGCCGTGCGGGGCAGTCATGAGAAAGAGTTGCCCAGCTTTCTGCGCAGGAGGTCCTGGTACAACTCCTGATACTGGTTGCGCACCTGTTCGAGGCTGAAATGCTCGTTCACGAAGGTTCGGGCGTTGCCCCCCAACTGTTCACGCAGCATAGGCTGAGTGAGCAAGGCAATCACAGCGCCTGCGAATTCTCCCTCGTTGCCGGGCGACGCGAGCATTCCGCGCTGCTCGTTGATCAGTTCCGGATTTCCGCCGCCGCGGTAGGCGACGACCGGCAATCCTACCGCCATGGCTTCGAGGATCACGTTGGACAAGCTCTCGGAGTCGGAGGTAAGGACGGCCACATCCATGGAAGCGTGTACCGCGTTTATGTCGCGGCGGTCGCCGAGGAAGATGACGGAATCCTGCAAACCGAGGTTCTGCGCATCCTGCTCCAATTCGGGACGAAGTGGACCGTCTCCGGCGAGCAGGAATTCTACGTTCGGCAACTGCTGCCGGATGCGCGCTGCAATACGCAGGAAGCCAGAATGATTTTTGTAGTGAGCATTCATACGAGCGACCATGCCGACTCGCGTCACTCCCGGCCGACGTGGCACCGCCGGGTCAACAGTGGCGAAGACCTCGGCCGGAAGCGCATTGCCGATCACCACCAACTTCTCGCGCGAGACTCCGTGCTCGACCAGTCGATTGGCCGCGGCGTGCGAATTGCAGACGATGGCATCGCAGAAGCGAAATGCCGCTAGTTGTACGCGGAACTGTGCCGGCGTCATGAGGTCGCCGATCTGGCGGTGGCTGCCGATCACGACCGGAACCCGTGCCAGGCGCGCGGCCGGAACCAGCGTCATGTTCGTATAGAAATCGAAGGCGTGGGCAACCTGCACCTGATGCTGGCGCAGGTGCGATCGCAAACGCCAGCGCGCTCGCAAGGCTCTCCAACCGAACAGGCTGCCGCCGAGACGAAACTCAGGTGCGTTTCCGCATATTTCGGCGAAGGGACCGCTGGCGCGGATACAGCCCAATTGAATGCGGAATTTATCCGGACTGAGGTTCTGGGCGAGCACCACGAACTGGCGCTCCGACCCGCCGGTCTCAAATGTGTTCACCATCAGAAACAGCCGGATGGAGGCAGGCGCGGATGAAACCGGTGCAAGGCTCGTGGAATCGGCGGTCGCCACGCCGTCATTCTCCCACGGGGGCGGCCGCCAGGGCGGGTACCGAGGTTTGCACCTTGCGCCGCGAGTCGGCGAGCAAGGGAAGGGACGACAATCCCGCGGCGCTGACGTATTTCTCCAAGAAGTTGCGGTGCCAAAGTTCGAACATCAGCAGGCGCCAGAGGCGTCCGGTCATGGTGCGGCCGCGATGCAGATGGTCGTCCATCAGTCTGCGCACGCCGTCGGCGACGAAGTATCCGCGCTGGAGAGTGCGCGGTTCGACGAGGATCATCAACATGTCGCGCAGCTCGTTGCGCATCCAGTGGACCAGCGGCAGAGAGAATCCCTGTTTTTCGCGATAGAGCACCTCGCGCGGCACGCCAACGCGCTCGGCCAGCTTGCGTAGGATGTATTTTTGCTTGCTGCCGCGCAGCTTCCAGTCCGCGGTCAGGCTTGCGGCCAACTCGACAAAGACATGATCGAGGATGGGCACGCGGACTTCGAGCGAGTTCAGCATGCTCATGCGATCGACTTTGGTCAGGATGTCGGCGACCATGTAAGTTTTGGTGTCGACATAGAGGATCTGGCTGACCGGATCTTTGGTCGGAGCTTTGGCAAAGTAGCGCCGCAGAACATTGCCGGGATCGTCGCTGTGGCGGAGAATGTCGCGGAAACCATCGGAGAGCAACGGCGTGTCGCGCTCGAACGCGGGCAGAAAGGAGAGGCCGTCTACGTAGCGCTCCTGCCAAGGAAGCGAAATGTTGTAGCTCAATTTGCGGCCCTGCATGCTGTTGGGCAGGCGCGGAAACACCCGGTTGCGAAAAAACTTGCGTGCCCATTCGGGCACGTGCTCGAAAATCTGCCGGTTGGAATGGATGCGATAACGGTCGTATCCGGCAAACATTTCGTCGCCACCGTCGCCGGAGAGAGCGACGGTCACATGGCGCCGCGCCATCTGCGAGACATAGTACGTAGGCAGCATCGACGAATCGCCGAAGGGCTCTTCGAGCGAACTGGTTAACTGCTCGACCGTTTGCACGACGTCGGGCTCGAGGATCATCTCGTGATGATCAGTGCCGAACTTGCGGGCGACGAGGCGAGCGTGGTCGGCCTCGTTGAAGTCGTCTTTCTTGAAGCCGATGGAGAAGGTCTTGACCGGACCGGAACTGGCGCGCGCCATCAGCGCCACGACGGTTGAAGAGTCGGTTCCTCCGCTGAGGAACGCGCCTAGAGGCACGTCAGAAATCAACCGCATCTTGGTCGCTTCAAAGAGCCGACGCTCCAGCTCTTCCAGGCACTCTTCTTCGGTCCTCGGCGAATGCGTGCCGAACTCAGGCAGATCCCAGTATTGACGGACTCGAACTTCGCCATTCTGGAATTCCAACAAGTGCCCTGGCGGAAGTTTCTGAATTCCAGTGAACGCGGTTATGGGATCCGGAACGTAGCCGTAGTAGAGGTATTCGAGCAAGCCCTGCGAGTTGACTTCGGCGAGTTCCGGCGCAACCGCGAGGATGGATTTGATCTCGGAACCGAAGTAGAGCTTGCCGTTGTGGAGAGCGTAGTGCATCGGCTTCTTGCCCAGGCGGTCGCGCGCCAAAAGAAGCTTGCGCTTGTTCTTGTCGTAGATGGCGAGGCCAAACATGCCGCGCAATCTCTGCACGCAGTCGGAGCCCATTTCTTCGTAGAGATGGATGATAACTTCCGTGTCACTCTTCGTCTTGAGGTGATGGCCGTGCTTTTCCAGATCAGGGCGCAAGTCCAGGAAGTTGTAAATCTCACCGTTGAAGACGATCCACGCGCTTTGGTCTTCGTTGAAAATCGGCTGATGCCCACCGGAAAGGTCGATGATGCTGAGGCGCCGCATGCCGAGTCCGGCGCCATCGGCGACGTAGATGCCTTCATCGTCCGGTCCTCGATGAATAATCGGGTCGCACATCTGGCGCACGAGTGCTTCCGTGATGTTGCTCTCGCGCGTGGCACTGACGACTCCGGCAATTCCACACATGGTTCTCTGACTATCCTTTCACACTTACGTGGGGCGCATTCCACTTGTCGTCAGTTACCGGCAACGTGGCGATCGATTTGAGACGATAGTCGCGATACTGCCCAGGATTCCCTTCCCTGCCGTCGCAAGCCGCGAGGATGATGTTGGTCATCTCGCGTGCCGTTACAAAATGCAGAGTCTCTTTTCGATCTGCGGCTCCGGAGACCAATTTTTCAAGAAACAAGCGGAAGGAATCGCCGATCACTGCATCTTTCTGTGTCGGATCCATGCTGTGGCAGTGCAGCTTGATGAAGAGCCAGTCGGGACGGCCCCACACGGAGATGCGCGCCTGCTTCCACTTCGATAGGCGATGCAGATTCATTGGATTGTGACGGGTAATGGCACTGGTCTCGAACAGCAATCGTGGCGAGCGTAGCCCCTTCTTCCAATCGGCGAGCAACGGACCTTGCACGATTAAAGGAAAAGTGTGCGGTGCGTGTCCCACGGCCAGATCCCGTCCGGCGCGGTGGGGCGCAGCATGGTCCAGAGGCAGCCCGCATTCGTAGAGCGAGTTCAGCTTGGCGATCTGCGCCGCATGATGGAGTCCGGCGGGTAGAGTAAAGTCGGCGTAGCACCCTGTCTCGGCCAGGACCTGCATTTCCGAATCTACACCGCAGAACTTTCCGCCGTAGGAGTTGGCCAAGGCAAAGTCTCCGTGCACAAAAGCATAGCGCGGCTGATCGCATCCCTCTTCCAACGCGAGGCAGCGATGGCGAAAGGCTAGGCGGTCGCGAAACTCGCTCAGCACATGCCCGGTGTTTTCGGCCGTATCCGGTTGGTTCACGCCGTGGTGCAGGTGAACTTCAACTTCTCCCCAGCCTGCGTGGCAATGATGGGCCAGAACTTGCAGCAACCCTTCGTCGTATTGTTCCGCCGGATAAAAGTACGTGTGGACGAATGGCCGGCCATCAGAGTCGCGCCAGCAATCGACGGCTTCCGGATATTCTCCAACCCACCATTCGAGGCGCCGTTCCTGCTCCGAACGGGCCACGCGCCTCTGACCACCTTCCGGGTGAATCGCGGGTTCGAAATGATCGGCGAGCGCGATCATGAGATGTACCGGTCCACGCGGTACCGCGCCCAGGGAGCGCATGGCAGCGCCCGGAAGGACCTTCGCACCGTACGTGATTTTCTTCTTCAGGCCCATGATGATCTAATCGTTCGGTTCAACCGCTAGGTGCGCCGCTCCGGCTTGCGTCCACGCACAGCAATAGAAACTTCTCCGATGTCCAGATCTTCCATACCCATGGTTCGGTACCAGTTGAAGACTTGCTCATAAGTGTGCTTCGACTGATAGTGCGGTGAGTACCAATCAAACGTGTCGAGCATGCGCGCTTCCGGATCCTTCTGCCGATTGACCGGCAATACGTGATGAACGGCGCCGCTCATGGAGCGTCCGACCAAGGGGATACGCCGCAGGCCCTGTTCGAGGTTGTAGACGACCGGTACGGCAACTTTCAGGATGCCGTGCAGGGTCCGCGGCTTCATCTTCGATGTGAACCGCCGGTAAAAATCGCTGAAGCGGTACCACTTGTTGTAGCCGCTGTAGAGCCACACAGCGAGGATCCCGCCCGGCTTGAGATACTTCTCCAGCGTCTTGACGGCGGCTTCGCAATCGGGGGTATGGTGCAGGACGCCGACGCTGTAGATGACATCGAAGCTTTCAGGCGCAAAAGGCAGGGAAAACACATCTGCCTGGAAGGCGACGAATTCGCGATTCAGGAGATTCTTCGCAGCTACCTCCGCGGCAGCGCTCAGATCAATGCCCACGACGCGGGCTCCCCAGCGGGTGGCTACCTCGGCGAAGCGTCCCATGCCGCAGCCTACGTCGAGAACCAACTTACTTTTCAACTCTTCAGGACGCAGGGCCGTCTTCACCAGAAAATGGCGCTCGGACTCGCGCACTTCGTCGTGGTCGAACTGGGTCTTCTGGTAACGGTGCCACTGGAATCCAAAACTGGCGGCGTAGTGCTGGGCGTCGACAAAGCGTGCGATGCCATTGACAAACGGATACGCGCGCTTGCAGGCGGGGCAGACGTAGCCTCCGGTCGCGTCGCTTTCAAGCTTTGCGCCGCAGTTCAGACAGCGCAGAATTGCGTGCAGGTCATCGGACAGAGGTGACTGCACCGGTTCTTCTTCCATAATCGGCATAAGTCTCCAGGAAATGGCGCGGCTTTTTCGGCGGAGGGGCCGGAGCGCCGGGCTCGAGTTGTTCTCGCTCCTTCACGGTCTGCAGCAGGGTGGATGTAAATGCCACCGCAAAATAGGGGAAGAACTGGTAAGCCTCTGGCGCAAACAGCGCTCCGACGATAAAGCCGATCAACGAACTGTGCAGTGCTCCCACAAACAGCACAATGTCAGGATCGAGGTTCTTGGTTCGAAGAAGAATTCCGAGATTTTTGAAGCCTCGGCCGAAGAACATCAGATACAGAATCAGGCAAGGTATACCGCCCTCGACGCAGATCTGCAGATACGTCATGTGCACTTCATGCCAAATCCCCGAGTACGTCACGAAGTTGTTGACGCCCAATCCAAAGATGGGGTAATGCTCGATGCCATTGAGCGCGCGCAGCATGAGGTACTTGCGATCCTCGTACGAACCGTAGGCCGACTGCTCCGTCGCGCTGTCGCCTGACAAGGCGGTGAAGCGGTCGTACAGTTTGCCGCCGACGGTTACCATCAACAAAACGGTAAGGAAGGCCGTAGCCACGATCAGGTAGTAGCGCTTTCCGCGAACTCCGAAATGCCACAGCGTCACGGCGCCGCAAAGGATAAGGTCAATGAAGCCGGCGCGTGACGCGGTGAGAAAGATGGCCGTCATCATGCACAGCATTCCGCCGAGCCAAATGACTTTGACGAACACGCTTTTCGCCGTCAACATGAACGCGAGGGCGAAGGGGATCGTCAGCACAATGGCAAAAGCGAGATCGTTGGGGTTGGAATAAATGCCGCCCAGAACGCCTTCCAGGCGCGGCATGTCATGGCCCTTGATGATGGAAACGATGCAGATGACGACGACCGATGCAGCCTGAATGAAAATGATCCTGCGCAGACGGTCGAAGGTGGTGATCAACAGAAACGTAAGCGCCCAGGCAACGAAGACCTTCGAAATGTCGATGGTGCGAGAGACAGCGCCGCCTTTCCAGATCGGCGACAGAAAGCCACCAACGTAGAGCAAGCCGATCATCGCCAGCAGATACTTGCCTTCCTTGGGTATGTCTTTGAAGGTGCGCTTGGTGCGTCCCAGGCTGGAAAACAATCCCCACATCGCCAGGATGGCGGTGATCTTGGCGAGGGGAACGTACTTGAAGCCGGGAATCCAGTCGCCAGGCCGCGCGCAGTAGACGAAGAAGAACGCGCTCAGCCAGAAGAAGGCGCCCTTGGTGGCGTCGACGACCAGAGCGGTCTTTCGCCGCCCCAGGATGTCGGTCGTAACCGCCGTTCCGTTATCGCCGATAGCCACTCAGTGCCTCATTTCTCATAATCTAAGCCATGCGCGCCGCTGCGGGGCGCAGGTCCGAACTCTGTTTCTCGACCACGGATTGCAGTACTTCGCTAAAGCGATCGCCGATGGCAGGCCAGCCGTACCGTGCGGCAGTCTCCCCGGCCGCTTTTTCATAACGGCGGCGCAGTTCGCGATCCCGCAGGAGCATGATGACTGCCTGCGCAAACGAGCGCGGATCGTCGGCTAGCACAATGTCCCGGCCATGATGAACGTCCAGACCCTCGGCTCCAACGGTCGTCGAGACCACTGCCTTGGCAGTCGCCATCGCTTCGTAGATTTTCAGACGCGTTCCGCCGCCGATTCGCAATGGCACAATCACCACGGCGGATTGCTGCAAATGCTCGACGACAGACGGCACCCGGCCGGTGACTTCAATCGACTCCGAGGCCCACTTCAGGACCCGCTTGCCGGGATTGCGGCCCACGATGCGGAATCGTACCCCCGGCACTTCAGCTCTAATCGCCGGCCAGATGTCGTTGCAAAAATAGTCGACGCCGTCTGCGTTCGGTTCCCAATCCATCGCTCCCACAAACGTGACAAGGGGAGCAGGTTGGGGAGCGTTGGAATCGGGCTGGTACGCGCCCAGGTCCACACCGGTCGGCACGACCGTGATGCGGTCGTCCTCCACCCACTGTTTCATCAGGGCGCGGTCACTCTGGGAAACGGCAATCACGTGATGAAATCTACGCACCTCGTTCTGCTCGTAACGCAACATCTTGCGAAATTCCACCCCGTACATCGCTTTCATCGCCGGATTGCGTGCAGTGGAGGCATGGCGCCGCCAGATCTGGCTCTCCACGTTGTGTTGAAAAAGCACGCTGGGGATCGTCAGGCGTTCGGGGAAATTCACCGCTACATCGAGAAAATCGCACAAGGCTACGTCAAACCGCTTCTCGCGAAACCAGTCGGCGAGTTGCCTCTGGACTTTGGAGCTGGCAAATCGGCTCACCGCGTATGGCGCCTGATTCCTTAGGTGGAATAGATAGTCCATCGCGCGCACAGCCCCGGAGAGTTCTCGCTTGCCGGTCCATATCGCGACCGAGCCGGACAATTGCCGATTCAATTCGCGCTCGTATGCCGCGTCCGGATCACCCCCATAGTAGGAGCAGAACGTAAGCTCATGGCGAGAAGACAGATGCCGCAAGACGTGGTACGAACGGATATTGCCGCCATTTTCGACGGGCAGAAGCTTATCGGCTTTGACCCAGAGGATGCGCATGGCTTTTAGCGAACCCAGACCGCCTTCCTGCCAGTCACGAAGTTGATGAGGGCGACCAGAGCGGCGCAATTGAGGACGACAAAGGTCCGCGCAGCATCGGACAGGCGAGATAGAGGCCCGATCTTCAGGTGCGCCATGCCGGCGAGGCTTAAGGCATAAAACGCAAGTTGCACCCACAATGCTGCCCGATAGAACGGCTGGGTCAAAAAAAGCGAGGCGATCAGCATCGCCACCAGAGCCAGGGGCACAATCAGGCGCGAAAGCTTGTGGCTGACGAATTCAAAGCGAATGGGATTCTTCCCGCTCAGCAGCCATGGAGCGAGTTGCAGGAGCTGATAGTTGCCGCTGAGGGTTCGTACCTTGCGCGAGAATTCGCGGCTTTCTCCCAGATCGGGAGAGTCCCACGCCCTGGCGCGCGAATCGAAAACGACTCGAAATTGCTTTCTTGCAACCCGCATCGGCACCAGAACGTCGTCCAGGATCGTTCCCTCCGGCAGAGGGTCCAGAAGGTTTTTTCGCGCGCAGTAGATCGCGCCCGTGGCGCCAGCGACGGAACCGGAGGCCGACTCCAATTCGCGAATCCCTTTCTCGATGCGCCAGTACAGCCCCATGCCGTTTCCGGTTTCCCCATTCCGCGGATCGCCCAGCATGAGTTCTCCGCTCACGCAGCCGACTGCGGGATCGGCAAAGTTCTCGATCATCAACCGCAATGCTGCCGGTTCGATCCTCTGGCGTGCATCGGTGAACAGAACAATGTCGCCGTCAGCCTTCTGCAAGCCGTCGTTCAACCCGAGCGCCTTTCCCTGCGAGACTGGTTTGATCACGGTTCGCACTCGCGGGTTCGTCCTGTGTCCACTGAGAATCCCCGCTGTCTGGTCGGTCGAGCCATCCGAGACGACCACTACATTCAGCTTGTCCGGGGGATAATCCAGCGTCAGCAGGTTCTTCAGCTTGCGCCCGATGACGGCTTCTTCATCCCGGACCACCATCACTGCCGATACTCGCGGCTCGATCGCCCCCCGGCGGATCGGACGCGGCGACCAGCGGCTGCGCCACCATAACCATGCCGCATATCCGATGTAGGAATAGGCAGCGATGGCGACTGAAATCCAGAACACCCATCTCATTGCGCGCCCCGGCGCAGCAAGACGGTCTTGATGGTCTGGAACATGATCAGCAGATCAAGACCAATCGAGGCATTCTTGATGTAGTAAAGGTCATACTGCAGTTTCTCGCGCGCATCTTCCACGGTGCTGCCGTATTTGTATTTGATCTGAGCCCAGCCCGTCAGTCCCGGCCGCACCATGTGACGCACACCGTAGTAAGGGATCTCTTTCGAGAGCCACTCCACGAACTCGGGGCGCTCGGGCCGGGGGCCGACAAATGCCATGTCGCCTTTGAGCACGCACCACAGCTGCGGAATCTCATCGAGGCGCGAGGAGCGGAGGAACTTGCCCACGCGGGTGATGCGGGGATCGTTTCGGCCAGCCCACTGAGCACCGTTGACTTCCGCGTCCTGACGCATGGTGCGAAACTTGATCACCTTGAAGGCGGAGCCGCCCTTTCCCAGGCGCTTCTGGGTGTAGAAGGCCGGACCTTTCGAATCGAGTTTGACGACTAGCCAGACCAGAGGAAACAAAGGAGCGGACAGGATGAGTCCAGTCAGCGAGATCGCGATCGAGAGCAAACGACGAACCGCGACGAACAGGCTGCTTCGGCGGAATCCTTCGGAAAACACCAGCCAACTCGGGTTGAGATTCTCGACCTCGATCTTGCCCGACATCTTTTCCAGCCACGAGGTCGCCTCTTCAATCTTGACTCCCACCAGTCGCAGTTCGAGCAACTCCTGCATGGGGATGGTGTTGCGCCGGTCCGGCATGGCAACGATCACCCGATGCACCTTCTGTTTGTGGGCCACCTCCATCAGGTGGGCCGCCACCGATTCGCGCGTTACCGCACCCTCCAGTTTTCCGGTCCAGCTGGCAACTTCGATCCCCAGTTCGGGATTCTTGCGCAGGCCTTGCACCAAGCGCTGCGCTCTTTCGCCCGTGCCCAGCACGTAGATGCGCTCCACCAGGATGGGGAGTTGCACCAGCCAGCCAAAGCCGATGCGCCAGCCGATCAGGGCGGTCGTAAGAATCAGCAATCCGAATTCAGATGATCCGTTCTTGAGCAGGTCTTCATTGGGTCGAAAATAACTTACCGCGGCCAGTGCGAACGCCAGCACAGCGGGCACCAGCAACAAGCGGAAATACAATTCGCTCTTGGTGTTGACCATCGCCGTGTCGTACAGATCGAACCAATGGGAACACAACAGGACCAGGATGGTGGCGACCAGGATCTTGATGTATCCGCCCTCGTAGTTGAGGACGATGTAGTAGTCATCCGGATGCGCGAGGAAAGCACCGAGCAGAAGCGAGCTCCAGACAATGAGCGCTTCTCCGATCAGCAAGATCAACTTGCGGATCGGGTAATAGACATTGAAGAGCCGGATCACCCATTCCCTCAGTTCGTTTAGGCAGGGCTGCTTACTGCCTCGCCGTAGTAGTACTTGGATTGCGGAAGCTGGTCGGCGGCAATGCCGTTGAGAACAACGCCGAGCAGCAATTTGTCCTGGAATTCCTCGCGAGCACGGCGCGCCAGATCCGAGGGCGTCGCGTTGGAGCGAACGACCATGAGGACGCCTTCGCAGAAATTGGCGAGCAGGGTCGAGTCGGCGACCGGAACTACCGGCGGCGTGTCGAGAATGATCCAATCGAACAGCGGCTCGACACGCTGCAGGAAGAGTTTCAGGCGACCATTCGCCAATAATTCCGGAGCGCCCGAGGCGACGCGGCCGGCAGGAACGAAGAACAGGTTCTCCATGGGTCCGCGCTGCATGATGGCGAACTCGTCGCATTCGCCCAGAAGATAATCCGACAGGCCCGGCGTCTGACTCGTGCCGAAATGACGATGCATCCCGGGGCTGCGGAGGTCAGCATCGATGACCAGGACGCGGCGTCCCTGCTGTCGCACAATGACCTGAGCCAGATTGGCAGCGACGAACGACTTGCCCTCCTTGGGCAGGGCGCTCGTGACCATCAGGCGCTTGAGGGGCAGCTTCTCGCGGATCTGGTAGAGACGGGAGCGCAGCGTGCGAAATTCTTCGGCCCCCTTGCGGTTCTGGTCCTCCTCGAAAAACAGCATGGTACGGGAATCGGGCTCCCAGCGAGTTTGCGGGCAGCGCGCCAGAAGGGTTTCATAGCTCAGGCCTGCAACGCTGGACGGCATCACTGCGGTGGCGGCATGCACGGGTTCGGGCCTCTCCACCGGTTGCAGTTCTGGTGGTTGCAAGGCAGGCTCGACGTGCCCCCCTAGTGAGGATGCTCTTTCCTGTTCGGCGCGTTTCAAAGCGTCATGGATACGACTCATAGTTTCCTTTCCTTGGGGAGCTCTTGTTCGGACTGGCGCAACCGGTCAGCCAGCGTTGCCAGAGTCCGGAGTGCATCAACGAGATCGAACTTTTCCGGCGATGTCGGTGGAACGACGGGCGCCAGCGCAGCGGCCGCGGTGCCATCGCTGAGATCAAAGTCTTTGGCCACCGAATCGACGATGTCCGCGGCGACTGTCTTCTTCTGGTCCACGAACGCGCTCACTAGACAGTGCTCGCACAACAAATTGATCACGCGCGGCACTCCGCCGGAGTAGCGGTAAAGAGCCATCATGGCGTCCTGGTCAAAGATCGCGTCGCCATTCGAACCCGCAATTCGCAAACGCTGCGTAACGTAGGCCTTAGTTTCTTCGAGATTGAAGGGATGGGTCTTGGCGCGCAAGGTGAGGCGCTGACGCAGCTGGCGCAACTGGGGCTGTTTGAGTCGGTGCTCCAGTTCCGGCTGCCCCACCAGAACAATTTGCAGCAACTTCTCAGTGAAGGTCTCCAGATTGGTCAGCATTCGGATCTCTTCCAGAACTTCATCGGAGAGGTTTTGGGCCTCATCGACGACCAGGACGGCTGTCTCTCCCGCACGGTAGCGATCGAGCAGCCAGTTGTAGAGGCGCTGCAGGATCTGGCTTTTCGATTTTGAGTCGCACGGGATAGCAAAATCCGACATCATGAAGTCGAGGAACTGTGGCACGTCCAGACGCGAGTTGAAGATGAAAGCGGTGGCCACCTGTTGCAAGCGCAGCCATTCCATCAGCTTATTGATCAACGTCGTTTTGCCTGTGCCCACTTCGCCAGTCAGCAACACGAAGCCCTTGCGGCTCTGAATGCCATAGGTAAGGCAAGCCAGGGCCTCCTCCGTGTGCCGCGTCAAGTACAGGTAACGCGGATCCGGATTGACGTTGAACGGGTTGGCTCGAAGCCCAAAAAACTCTTTGTACATACGTTTCCCTTAAACCCCGATCTTCTCTCTGCTTTGACCGTCGTTCTCGCGTGTCCAGAAGTGTCGTCGGCCGTTGCCATTTCCATTGACCGCGACTTCTTCCACCTCGTCGGATACCCAGGGAACGGATACGAGCAAGGGCAGGTCCATGGCTGCGGCAGCGTCCTTTTCCGTACGGATCGACTTATCGCGGAGCTCAAGCCAGATGGCAATGACGATTCCCAGGGCCAACCCAGCGCCCAAACCGCCACCGGCAAACAGAAGACGGTTGGGGAAACTCGGCGAATCGGGCAAGCCGGCGGGCTGGAGAACACGCATCTGCTCGCCCTGCTGCTCGGTTTCCATGCTTGCGGCCAGTTCCGAGGAACTCTTCTTGGCCAACAAATCGCGATAGAAATTTTGCGCGTTGTCGTAGTCGCGAGTGAGCGCTTTGTATTGTTCTTCAATCGAGGGGCTCATCGCCGTCCGGCTCTCATACAGCTGGATCTGGCTTTGCAGCCGTTTCTGCTCGGTCGTGGTCTGCGCAATGATGTTTTCGTACTGGTGCACCTGGAGACGGAGCTGGCGAATCTCGGGAGGCTCGGCCGCATTGCTCTTCTGGGTCGTGTCGGTGGCCTTATCTTCCGCGTCATTGATTTCCTTGAGCTTTTTCTGCACCTCGGCGATATCTGCCTTGGTCTTGATGACGTCGGGATGATCATCGGTGTAGCGCGCCTGCAATTGGAGCAATTGCGCCTGCAGGATGTTCAACTGTTGCTCGAGAGTTTGCGGATTGGTGCTCGACCGCGACGTTTTCCAGGACGCCAATTGCTGCGAGAGCAGGCTCTCGGTGTAGGCCTTGTCCTGCTGCGCTCGATTGAGCGTTTGGCTGCTGGCATCCAGCTGCGTATTCAGCGACATCAGGATGCGCATGTTGTTTTCGGCGTCGCCAGGCAGCTGCCCCATGTACTGCTTCTTGAAAGCGGCCAGCTTCGCATCCTGCTCGTCCAGATCGCGCTTGGCATCGTCCACCTGGCGACCTAGAAATTCGGTCGTTCCGCGCGCAGCCGTTTCCCGCATCCGCAGGTTCTCTTCCAAGAGCAGCGAGGTCAGCTCGCTACAAATCTGCTGCGCCCGCCGCGGACTGCTGGAAATGTAGTTGACGTAGAAGCCAGGCAGGGGGGTGCCGCCACCAGGCTTCTTGGTGGACTTGGTCTTCTTCGTGGATCCCGAGGAGGAGGAAGAAGATGACGCCGCTCCGCCCGAGATATCCGTGATCACGGGCTCGATCGACATGTTCGTACGGATCTCCTGGATGACCTCGCCTTCTTCTCCCGGCTTGGCGAGTCCCAACCGTTCCACGACCGGCCGCAAGCGATTTCCGGCGAGCACCTGCTGCTGCATGGTCGCCAACCGCTGGGTAAAGTCAGAGGTGATCACCGGCTGCACGTATTGGTCGGGCACTTTCTGGCCTTCGACGAGAACCAGCGACTGGGAGTTGTACTTGGGCGGAAAAACGTAGGACACGAGGAAGCCGGCCAGGGGCGCCAACAGCGCCGGAATCAGAATCACCTTGAGGCGGCGCCGTACCATCGCCAGGTAATCGTCCATTGTGAGATCGCGATTCTCAATCATGTTCTTCACCATTCCGGCCGCTTCACGGCGGCCACAAGAATCAGTCAATACGAGTGGGCCGTGGATGCCACTCCACTCCGATCGTGCCCATATGCCGTTCCGAGGTTCCATTGCTACTAGCATTCAAATCATTGAACCGGTACGCAACGAATGCCGAATATTCGCGTCCAAGATGCTTGCGCAAGAGCACGCGTACGAATCCGTGATCAAAAGTGTCCCCGGGTAGTCCCTCGAAGAGTTGCTCTTGCAGGCGCCGGTTGTGCGCATACCCGACATCTCCGTACAGCTCCCAGGTACGTGCCAAGGGACGCGTCAGCCCGGCTCGCACAGCCTGGACATCCGAGCCGGCAAAGAAACCGGATCCCGCCGAGGTGAACTTCTCGTAGCTAAGCGCCACTGAAGTCCGCGTGAATCGATAGCGCAATACGGCCCTGCCGTTCCCCGACCAGCGATGCTCCTTGCCCAACACCGGGTCTTCGAATACCAGGTACTCAGGGCCGGCGCCCAGAATCACGCTCATCCTGCCGCTGATGGTGTGGCCCCAGCGGAAATTGATGATGTGGGCGTCAATCTGGCCACCCGCATCCTGCGGGAAGCGAAGCTGCTGAAATCCGTAGACCAGTCCGATCTGGTCACGGCGCCCCAGCATGTAGCTGTACCCACCTTCAACCAACTCACGGTCGCTGTTGATAAGAACGTGCGTGTCGTCAAAGAAATGGGCATTGCTGAATCCGACGGCGAAAGTGAGCGCGGATCGTGGTGTCAGACTCTGTACGACGTCCACGAGGGCGCTATTGGTGATGCGAGGAGTCAGGCCGACCGAACCGAACTGGCCGTTGCCGAAGAAGTGGCTGCCGGGGAGTCCTCCGCCCGCCAACCCCGATGCTCCCGATCCGGTCGCGATACCCAGGCCAGGTACTCCGCCGAAAGCGCCAATGCTGAACGTTCCCTCCGGAAGGTAGCTGAATGCGTCGCGCAGGGTCACCCGACCGGTGCGCCATCGCATGATTCCCATGAACCCCGCTGCGTGCAACTGCCGGAACGTCTCGGTGGAGTTGCTGTAGAAAGCTCCGCCGCCAAGGTATTCGGCAAAGATGTCGGTCTTGGTGTAGAGGCGCTGCAGATCAACAGCACCCAGTAAATGCGTGACCGAACTTACGGTCTGACTGTCGAGTTGGTTGTTGGCGTTGGAATCGGCTGTTTCACTGGCGGACAAACCATAGGAAATGAAGCTGCGTTCGCCACCGCGCATGTCCATGCCAGCTTCGTCAACGCCGGAGACCGGCGGATTGTCGGGATTCAAGATCGGCGTATTCTCTCCGAGCGGGGACACGGGCTCTTTGCGTGTTGAATCGTCCTGGGCGGCGGCGAGCAGGCTGATCCCCAGCACAGTCAGAAGCAGTCGGATTGTGTGCATGGTCGGCATGATCTTACGGGACGACGATCGTATCCCCCGGCTGCAGCAGGTAGTTTTGATCCATCTTTTCGCCCTTCAGCAGCTTGCGATAGTCCACCGGCAACTTCTCCTGCTTGCCATTGTGGGCCCGCAGCACATAGATCTTCTTCGTATTGGCAAACTGTGTCAGACCGGCGCTTGACAGGGCCTGCAGCACAGTCATATTCGGCAGCATGGGCATCGGGCCGGAATGTGACACCTCTCCAGTCAGGTAGACCCGCTTGCTATTGATGGCAGTCACGACCACCGTGACACGGGGATTGGCTACGTACTTCTTGAGCTTTTCAGTTAGCGAGTCGGCCAACTGCATCGGGGTCATTCCGGCAGCCTGGACGTCGTTCAGCAAGGGCAGAGATATCTTGCCGTCGGGACGCACGGGCAGGGTGGCCGTCAGATCTGCTTCCTTCCATACGGCGATGTGCAGCACGTCCTCGGGGCCAATGACATATTCGGGCCCCGCCTGAGAGGCCGGCGAACTGATGGCGGCGTCGGAAGCGGCATTGCCAGAAGGCTGAGCGGGCTCGGCATTTTGCGCGAGTGCCATGCTGCTGATCATCAGCAGGGTCACGGCCGCCGCTCTCCAGGTTGGATTCATATCTTCTTTGTCTCCTTATGCTCCGTACTCTTCGCAACCGATCTGCTTCAGCTTGTAGAGCAATGCCTTGTAGCTGATCTGGAGTTCCTGTGCGGCCCGACGACGGTTCCAGCGGGTGCGCGTCAACACTTGCAGAATCAGCTCTTTTTCCGCCTCACGCGACGCCGCCTTGGCAGCTTCCTTCAGAGAAACCCTTTCTCCGTTGTGGCGGTCGCTACGGCGCAAAAGGGATCGCAGTCCGCTCATCGCGAGCGTCTCATCACCGAGAGCCACAATCGCACGAGCTGCATCTTTCAGTTCGCGGATATTGCCTGGCCAGTGGTACTCCTGAAAGAAACTCCGGGTCTCCGGGCTCAGCACTGGCACACCGCGAGAAAAATCACGAGCGGCTGCGGTGAGAAACCATTCCAGAAGGACGGGTACGTCTTCCCTGCGCTGACGAAGAGGGGGCAGCCGCAAGCACACGCTGCTGATCCGGTAGTAGAGATCCTCGCGGAAGCGGCCAGCCTTGACCTCCGGTTCCAGCTCGCGGGAAGTGCCGCAGATGAAGCGAGGGACCCGGCGGATTTCATCGCTGCTGGAAACGATCTGACGAATCAGTTCCGCCTGCGCTACCGAATCCAGGTCGCCGACCTCCTGCAGATACACGGTGCCGCCGGCTCCTTCGAAGCCTGCCAATAGCTCGTGGGTTGCCCCACTGCCGTGGCAAACCTGAAAGGCGTCTGAAGATCGGCTCGACAAGACATGGATGCGCGCCGCCGCCGCTTTCTTGCCCGATCCCGGCTCTGCGACCACCAATACGGGGACGTCATTCTGCGAAAGTTCGCGGATGACGGCCTCCACCGTTCGCATGCCGGAACTGACGCTCTCCACCCATATGGGAGCGCTGATTGCCGGCAACAGGGCGCCTCTGGTCGCGAATTGAGAGCTTTGGATTTCCATGCTTGTCTTCCGAGGGACGGGGGGCATATGTCTCGGATGAAGCGTGCTAATGCTTATTGCACACTGGCTGCCATCCCGGGAATACGATGGGAAGGCCAACTCATAAACGATCCTATATTTTTCAACGACTTACATTCCAGTACGGCAACCTCGGAGTCGGACACATTACCACCCTTTCGGAGAAATGGGAAACTTTTTTCCCACTTTTCCCAAGGGGAGGGGAATGAACTGGCTTGCCCTGCGCCCCCGACCGTCAGGATGTGATTGTGCCAACGGGCCCGCCAAGTTATTGTTCAGGCATTCGAACATGGTTTGCCACTAGGGACCCTTTCGCTTATCCTCAATCCATCGCGCCATGGGTGACTCAGTGCAAGTGTCCCCCCGGATTGTGGAGAAGCGAGCACAAGTGTTTGCGGACTCGCCCTGGTTGCAGGCTGCAGGTCTGTTGCTACCGGTTGGCTGGTTGTACGCCTCCACGTTTGTCGGCTTAGCCGGGCAATGGTGGCACGACAAGGATGTCGGGCATATACCGTTCGTCCCACTCTTCTCCCTGTTCATACTCTGGCAGAATCGGCAGAGACTGAGGGCCGTGGCATCAGGTCCCTCGTGGACTGGCGCTTTCATCATCCTCTTCGCGATGGCACTGCTGGTCCTGGGTAATTTGGGCGCAGACGTATTCACGTCTCGGGTATCACTCGTCGTGCTGCTGGCAGGCTTCGTCGTCCTATTTCGAGGATGGTCGTTCTTCCGTGCGGTCCTGTTTCCGTGGGCTTTCCTGTTCCTGATGATCCCGATCCCGAAGATCATTCTTCAGAACATCACGTTCCCGCTGCAGATGGTGGCATCGAAAGTGGCGACGGCCTTGCTTCAACTGGCGCAAATCCCCGTTTATCGCGAAGGCAACGTCATTTACCTGCCGGTCATGCCATTGGAAGTTGCGGAAGCGTGCAGCGGTATCCGCTCCCTGCTTTCGTTGATCACTCTGGCGCTCATTTACGGATATTTGATGGACCAGCGGAAGTGGGTGCGAGTGGTGCTCGGGATCTCAGCCATGCCCATTGCGGTCGCTGCCAACGGTTTCCGCATCTTTGGCACGGGCCTGATCGGCCAGTATTTCGGGCGAGACAAAGCCGAAGGGTTCCTGCACTCCTTCCAGGGTTGGCTGGTCTTTGTCGTCTCGCTGCTGATGCTCTTCGCCCTACACGGGCTCATCAACCGCATATGGAAAGAGAGGCCCCAAGCGAAGGGAGAAAGGGATCGTCTCGCGACCGGCACGCAGGTTGGGGCCGAGCCGCGGCGAACGCGGGCTTCCCTGGCGTACCTTGCGATGGCCCTGGTGCTCGTTCTGGGCACAGCGGTCGGTCTGCAGGTCCGCACCCGCACCGAGGTCCTCCCATCGCGAGCAGAACTGAGTTCCATGCCTCTGAATATCGATGGCTGGGTGGGCAAGGACTATGCCCTGGATGACCAAACTCTCGACATTCTGGGGCGCGGGGAGTTCCTGTCTCGTAATTATGTCAGTCAGGGCGATTCGCCTACCGAAGTCGAGATGTTCATCGCGTATTATCCGTCGCAGAGAGTATCGGAAACGCCACATTCTCCCGACCACTGTTTGTTCGGGGCTGGTTTTGTACCTTCGCATCGTGATATCGTCCAACTCCCCGGCCCGGATGGGCGGCCTTTTCCCGCCAATCGATACGTGGTTTCAAAGGCTGGGGAGCGATTTCTCGTTCTTTACTGGTTTCAGGCCCACGGCCGGGCGATTTCCAACCAATACTGGTCAAAGTACTATCTGATCGCGGACTCCATCCGCATGAATCGCAGTGATGGCTCGCTGATACGTCTGATGACCCCCATGAATAAGAAAGAGTCGCCCGAAGCAGCGCAGGCGCGTCTTTGGACCTTCGGCTCGAAGATCGTGCCCCTTCTTGATCGGTATATTCCCCTCTGATGGGCGTTTGCCTGTTTCTTAGGCGTGAAGGCGGACTTCGTCGGCGCCAGTCTTCTGTGCAGCCGAGAAGGCTGCAGGGAGGAATCGCACCAGATCCGTGGCCACCAGGCTGTGCTCACCTACCTCTTGGCTGGCGAGGTCGCCAGCCAATCCGTGAAGAAAGACCGCCAGTGCGGTTGCGGCCACCACGTCCTGCGGATGCTGAGCCATGAGTCCGGCCACCATTCCGGTGAGCACGTCTCCAGTGCCACCCGTGGCCATGCCGGGATTGCCCGTGGGATTGACCCATATGGTGCCGTCAGGCGACGCGATTAGCGTGCGGTGGCCTTTCAGAACCACGATGAGCTGATGCTCGTGGGCAAATCTTCTCGCGACTTCCAGGCGCTTCGCTTGAATCTCCGCCACACTCAAGCCTGTCAAGCGTGACATCTCGCCGGGGTGCGGCGTGATGACGATCTGCCGCTCGTTACCTTTCAGGCCCTCGCTTATGCCTTCGAAGGCATTCAGTGCGTCGGCGTCAAGCACCATCGGCGTGTCGTATTTCTGCACTACCTTCCGCACGAATTCTGCTGTCTCCGCGTTCCGTGAGATCCCCGGTCCGAGCGCCAGGACGGTCTTGCGTTCGACGAGCGAATCCACGCGGCTGTGCTCCAAAGCGTGGAGAGAAATCGTCGCCTCCTCCGTCTCTTCAAGCGGTGCTGTCATCAGTTCCGGATGGAATCCGGCGACGGTCGGCACGACCGAATGAGCCGTGGCCACGGTGGAGAGACCCGCACCCACTCGCAGCGCCGAAAAACCGGCCATTGCTGCCGCTCCCGCTTTTCCCAGCGAACCACCGATCACCAGGACGTGGCCATAACTGCCCTTGTTGGCATCGCGATGCCTGGGCGCCAGGAGCGAAACGAAATCTGACGGGGTACTCAGGTGCAAACCAAGCTGCGAGACAATCGTCTCTGACGGCGAGCCGATGGGAGCAATGACGGTGGGCCCTGCTGTCAGTGGTGCGAAGATATGCGCCGGACGCGGCGCCGTGAACGTCACGACGCCATTGGCACGCGCGACCCGTTCGCTCGGAGTTTGCAGGCTATCGGCATCCACGGCCGAAGGGATGTCCACCGCAATCACCGGAGCGCGGCTTCGGTTCATCCTGGCGATGGCCGCGCCATACAGCGCGCTCACTGGCGGACGGAAGCCGGTGCCGAGAATCGCGTCGACGATCAGGTCAGCGGCGAAGATCGGCGCCACTTCTTTTGAGTCGAGCGCGTCGGCTTCACGAATCACCTGGGGCAAAAGCTCGAGCTTCCGGAACATGTCGGCGGCATCGCCGTGCAGCTCCTCAGCTCCGCACAGAAGCAGCACCCGCACCACGCGGCCCGACTCTGCCAACTGGCGAGCCACTACGAAGCCGTCGCCGCCGTTGTTTCCTTTTCCACAGATCACGCTAATGCGCTGCACCTGGGGATAATCCGAGAGAATAAAACGGGTGACGGCAGAGCCTGCGTTCTCCATCAGGGTGAGGGAGGCCACACCAAAGCGTTCGGAGGTCGCGCGATCAATGGCGCGCATTTCCGCCGCGCTCACGATTCTCATACGGTCGATCCGGCCATCTGTTCGAGTTCGCGCAGTTGTTGCGGCTCACCCATGGCGATGAGGAAGTCTCCGGCTTCGATGATGTCGTCCGAAGAGGGATTGAACCTCATCCCGGCTTGCCGCTTGATGGCAAGAATAATGACTCCGAGGTCCTGACGGACGCGCGAGCTCTCGACAGTCTTCCCCGCGAACTGACTCCGAGAAGTGATGGCGACTTCTCCGATTTCAAGGTCCATGCCGAGATGGGTGGTTGCCGTATCCAGGAAACTCACGACGTGCGGCCGCAGGAACGAATGGGCGATGCGCTGGCCGGCAAAAATATACGGTGAGACTACCGAATCGGCTCCAGCGCTCAGCAGATGTTTCTCCGCCATTTCTTCACTGGCGCGGGCGATAATGCGCAAGTTGGGATTCAGGCTGCGTGCGGTCAGCACGATGTACAGATTCGTGGCGTCAGTGGTGGTTGCGGCGACCAGGCCACGAGCCTGATTGATGCGGGCGTCGCGCAAGGTCTGCTCCTGGGTAGCGTCACCGATGTGCATGAGCCAGTTCTCAGAAGCGAACTTCTGCGCCTTGACTTCGTTGTGTTCGATGATCACGAACGGCACCGGGCGGCGCGCCAGTTCTCGGGCGGCGCTGCGACCGACCCGTCCTGCGCCGCAGATAATGTAGTGATCCGTCAGACGGCCGATTTCGCGCTCCATGCGCCGCCTTCCAAAGAAGTGTTGCAATTCGAATTCTAGCAAAGCCTGCGTGAGCGACCCGATCGCGAGGAACACGAGCGCGACACCGCAGACGATAACGCCCACGTTGAAGACTCGTCCGGCATGCGACAGTGGATGGGTCTCCTGATATCCAATCGTGGTCAAGGTCGTAATGACCATGTAGAAGCCGTCGAACCATGGCCATCCTTCGATGTAGTGGAAACCGGCCGTACCAATGGCGATCACGAGAGCGAGAGCGCCGGCAAGAACTTTGAGATTGCGGAGAGTCTTCATCAGAGCGCTAGCGAACCGCGGCCATACTTCCTTCGAGAACATGCGAGTATAGCTCGACAAACGGTGGGTAGCGAGTCAGGGCGAACCCGCGGCTGCTTTTCCACGCTCATGTGAAATGAAACTAGGTCAGAAACGCTTGCACTCGCTCCCTCTGCCTCGCTGCTGCTACACTGCGGCCACGTTACCATGAAGCTTTCGGTCGTCATGCCCGTGTACAACGAGTGCGCCACGCTGCGCGAAGTCGTCGGCAGAGTTTTGGCGGCGCAGGTGGACGTCGAACTGCTGTGTGTGGATGACGGGTCGACTGACGGGTCCCGCGAGATACTTGCGTCGTTTCAGAATCAGTTCCCTCAGACCCGTGTTCTGCTGCAACCGAAAAATATGGGTAAAGGCGCCGCGCTACGACGCGGTATCCAAGAGGCCACCGGCGATTTCATCATCATTCAGGATGCTGACCTTGAGTATGACCCGGCCGACTATCCGCATCTGCTCGAGCCACTCATTCAGGGGAAGGCTGACGTTGTATATGGATCGCGTTTTTTAGGTGGACGCCCCCATCGCGTTCTGTACTTCTGGCATTTCGTCGGTAACTGGATTCTGACACTCGTTTCCAACTGCTTCACCAACGTCAACCTTTCCGATATGGAAACCGGCTTCAAGGCTTTCCGCCGGGAGGTCATTCAGGCCATCCCGATTGAAGAGGACCGCTTCGGTTTTGAACCGGAAATCACGGTGAAAGTGGCTCGCCGTAACCTGCGCATCTACGAGGTAGGCATCAGCTACTGGGGCCGCACCTACGAAGAAGGAAAGAAAATCGGTTGGAAGGATGGCGTCCGGGCGTTGTACTGCCTAGTGAGGTACTCCCTGAAAGAACCAGGGGCCAAGGCTGCAGCTGCAGCCTCGGCCCCGGACAAGTCTTCAACTTTCGGATAGGAGTGGGACAACTCTAGCGGTGAGATCCTTTGTGCCGAAGACGTCCCTTCGTCTCGTTTCCACCCTGTTTTCCCTTACTCCCCTTGGACCCGCTGCCGGTGGACGCAAATTGAATCGGTGGATTTCGTTCTTGCTTCTCCGATTTCAAGACAGGTCCAGTGCGCGCAGCTTTGCCCTGCGTCCGGTTCGGCGTCTTGGCGCTGGATTGTTCGAGACGATGCAGTTCCTGCTGAGACGAACTGTGATTGGAGGGCGGCCGCACGGCACGAGCCGGACTCTTGGCTTCTTTTTCTTCACTGTACGACGGCTTCGCCTTAGGCTTCTGATGTTTCTGCGCTGTGGCATTCATGGCCAGAGCCGCCAGCAGCGAGCATAGAACCAACGAGAATCTCATCTGTCTCCCCTACAAAAAGGAACTCCCTCGGAACCGAGCACGCCGGGTGCCAACGATCATCCAGGTCGTCGCTAATACTAACCCGTCCGGCGGGAAAGCACTCGCCGGAATTGCCCTTATTTCCAGACAGATGGGGACTGCACCTCCAGCTTCGGGAGGCTTTGCCGCAAGACCTGTCCATACGCAGTCTGAGTAGGAAATTCTTTTCACACTCCTGGACCGTCTGGCTAGCCCCTGGCAGTCCGGCCCTGGGGTGCCTTTTTCGACAAAGATGCACTTCCGGCACCTAGCCAGCATCCGTAGGCCAGCCGACAATTCCCTGTTTCGATGGTGGTTGCGCCTGGATTCCCCAGAAGGACATGTCCGGCAGGACAGGACTTGCAGTGTCCCGCCGACGCGGATTTCACGCTGCGGCGTGGGCTCCGGGCACAGAACTGGCGCTCGAACGATGGTGATCGGTCCGATTCGCTAGGAGGCATAGTCCTTTCGCCATCTACGAGTTCGCCGTTCTGCCGACCACAATGAGAGAGGTTGGAGCGAAAGGTTCGTCAGGCTCCAGCGACCTGAATCCCCCGCCGTATGCGGCATGTACGGCTTATCGAGGTCGGTAGCCTTGAAAGCTAATTCGACGCGCGCCACGTGGATCGGATGCCTCCTCGTCATTGTTGGTCTCGCACTTCTCACCGGCTGTCAGCTGCTGGGCAACAACCAGACGCCTGTCAATAACAGTGTTGTCGTAGGCAGCGCCACGATGGATTTCGGTAAAGTTGCCGTCGGCAATAGCAAGTCGATGCCGAACACGCTCACGAACTTCAAGACCTCGAGCGTGACGATCGTCTCGATCGCCGGACTGGATAGCAATTTTCAGATCGACGGCATGGCCCTCCCCCTGACGCTGCCTCCGGGCCAGGAGGCTCAATTCACGGTGCGCTTCCAGCCCTCGCAGATCGGCACTCCTGCAAAGACGGTGCAGTTTGGGGATAACGCCGAATTCGTTGCTTCCATGGCGGTGAGCGGCGACGCAGTGGAACCCGGACAACTGGTGCTGAATCCGTCCTCGGTCAACTTCGGAAACGTCAAGACCGGATCCAGCCAGAACAGCACGGTTACGGTATCCAACAGCGGCGCTACTGATCTGACGATCGATGCGGCCACGCTGAGCGGCGCCAGCTTCTCAATGAGCAATCTCTCTTTGCCTCTCACGCTGGCTGCGGGAGCATCCACATCTTTCACGGTGACCTTTGCGCCGACGGGCGTGGGAAACTTCAGCGGCAGCGTGGCGTTCTCCTCGTCCAGCGCCTCGCAAGCGCAAGGGAAGCGTAAGGCGACAGGCCCAAAATTCAAGGCAGCCGCGGATGACGTCACCAACCTGACCCTGAGCGGCACAGGGATCAATCCGCCTGGCACGCTAGCGGCGAACCCCACCAGCCTTGCGTTCGGCAGCGTGCAAGTCGGCGCCAGCAGCAGTAAAGCAGAGACCATCACCAACACGGGAAGTGGACCAGTCACCATCTCTCAGGCGAATGTTACGGGAGCAGGACTCTCGGTCGTGGGCCTGACTGTGCCGACGACCCTGACGGCGAATCAAAGCGTCAACTTCACGGTCAAGTTTTCGCCGACGTCTGCAGGTGCCGTGAACGGCAACCTAGCCGTTGTTTCTAATGCAACCAACTCGACCCTGAATGTCGGCTTGACCGGAACAGGGGTCACGCAAGGCCAACTATCGCCCAATCCAGCCAGTTTGAGCTTTGGCAACGTCGTCATTGGAAACAACAAGTCTCTGACGGAAACTCTGACCAATACGGGCGGATCGAGTGTGACCATCTCGGCCGCATCGGCCAGCGGCACCGGGATCAGCATGAGCGGCCTGACCGTGCCTCTCACCCTGAACGCCGGCCAGAGCACATCGTTTACAGTGAAATTTGCACCGGCCTCGGCAGGAGCGGTCAACGGCAACGTCACCATCACATCCAACGGTGCCAACCCGACTCTCGCAATCCCTGCCTCAGGGACCGGTGTGACAGCCGGAGCACTTTCTTCGAATCCAGACAATTTGTCGTTTGGCAGCGTCCAGGTCGGCAACAACGCTACATTGTCGGAGACGTTGACCAACACGGGCGGCTCGAATGTCACGATCTCGCAGGCGACGGCGACGGGCGCAGGATTCACCATCAGCGGGCTCAGTGTGCCCGCAACCCTCACGCCGAACCAGAGCGTAACCTTCAACGTCAAGTTTGCGCCAAGCGTCGCAGGCACCGTCACGGGCAATGTGGCGATTGTGTCCGACGCTTCCAACTCGCCACTTGGTATCGGATTGTCCGGCGATGGACTGGCGCCGGGATCATTGACTGCTAGCCCCAGCAGCGTCAGTTTCGGAAACGTAGTAATCGGCAACTCGAAGACGCAGGCGGTCACGGTCACCAACAATGGCGGAACCAGCGTGTCGATCTCGAACGCAGCGACGACCGGCAATGCCTTCAGCTTCACCGGTCCGACCCTGCCGCTCACTCTGAATGCCGGTCAGAGCGCGACATTCAATGCCACCATCACGCCGCCTTCTGCCGGAAACAAGAACGGCACCCTGACGATCACTTCGAACGCAAGCAACCCCACACTTACGGTTCCACTGCAAGGCACGGGTGTGACGCAGGGACAACTGAGCCCCAATCCCGCCAGCCTGAGTTTCGGCAATGTGGTGGTCGGCAGCAATACGTCGCTCAGCGAAACGCTCACGAATTCGGGCGGGACGAGCGTTACCATCTCCGCCGCTTCCGTCAACGCGACCGGAATGAGCCTGACTGGTTTGAGCTTGCCACTGACTCTCAATGCGGGACAGAGCACGACCTTCAGCGTGAAGTTCGCTCCGGCTGCGGCGGGGGCAGTCAGCGGCAACGTTACCGTCACATCTGACGGCGCCAACCCCAGCCTGACAATCCCCGTGTCCGGAACCGGCGTCACCCCGGGTACGCTCTCGGCCAACCCGACGAGTCTCTCCTTCGGCAGCGTTCAGGTGGGCAGCAACTCCACCCTGTCCGAGACACTGACCAACACCGGCGGATCCAACGTCACGATCTCGCAGGCAAATGTGACCGGCGCCGGGCTCACGATCAGCGGGTTGACCGTGCCTGCAACCCTCACACCCAATCAAGGTGTGACGTTCTCCGTGAAGTTCGCGCCGGCAAGCGCCGGAGCGGTCAGCGGAAACCTGGCGATTATTTCCGATGCCTCCAACTCTCCCCTGAATATTTCCCTGGCCGGAACAGGTGTAACCCCGGGCCAGCTCACGGCCAATCCAACGAGCCTGAGTTTCGGAAATGTTCAGGTGGGGAATTCCAAGAACCTCTCTGAGACCTTGACCAACTCGGGTGGATCGAGCCTGACGATTTCCGCGGCCACGGTTAGCGGAAGTGGCGTGAGCCTCAGCGGACTGTCGCTCCCGCTCACTCTCAACGCAGGCCAGAGTACGTCGTTCACTGTGCAGTTTGCTCCGACAGCCGGCGGGGCGGTCAGCGGGAACGTAACCATCACGTCCAACGGCTCCAATCCAACATTGAATGTTGCAGTCAGCGGAACCGGCGTCACTCCTGGAGCCCTGACACCAAACCCGGCGACCCTCGCTTTCGGTAATGTTCAGGTGGGCAACACCGGCAGCATATCGGAAACACTCACCAACAGCGGCGGGACGACGGTCAACATCTCGCAAGCGAACGTCACGGGGGCCGGGTTCTCCATCACCGGCCTCACGGTACCGACCACGCTGAACGCGGGCCAGAGCGTGACGTTCACTGCAAAGTTCGCGCCAGCAACCACTGGAGCAGCGAGTGGCACATTGGAGATCATTTCCGATGGGTCGAACTCGCCGTTGGATATCGGCATGACGGGCACGGGGACGGCGCAGGGACAATTGTCCGTCTCGCCAACGACGCTTGACTTCGGCAATGTCGTGGTCGGCGCCAATTCGGCACTCACCGGAACCCTGAATGCGACCGGCGCTTCCGTCACCGTGTCCTCCGCTAACAGCACGAGCAGTGAGTTCGCACTGTCCGGGATCACCTTGCCGAAGACGATTGCCGCCGGTGGATCGGCTACTTTTACTGTAACGTTCACGCCGAACGCCACCGGAGCCGCCACTGCGAATCTCACGTTCCAGAGTAACGCTTCGAACGCACCAACCGTGCAGGCCCTCACCGGCAACGGCCAGGCGCCTCCGTCGCACAGCGTGGACCTGAGCTGGGTTGCCAGCGGTTCGTCCGGTGTAGTTGGATACAACATCTACCGGCGCAACTCGTCTGGCTCCTACGGATCGGCACTCAACTCGTCGCCGAACGCCAGCCTGACCTTCACGGATAACACGGTCTCTGCGGGCAAGACATATTTCTACGTGGTTCGGGCCGTCGACGGGAACGATGTCGAGAGCGCCAACTCTAACGAGGTACAGGCGATCGTTCCGACGCCTTAGGGATTGGTGAGTCCGCGCTATAGTCGGTGCGGAAGGACTCTCCGTGAGTCCTACTCAGGCAGCCCGTTTGGCACCATGGGCAATGAGCGCAGCCGTTTTCCGGTCGCGGCAAAGATGGCGTTGCCGATCGCCGGAGCAAGCGTCATGATCGGAGTCTCGCCCGCCCCCGCCGGAGGCAGATCTGTCCGGTTTAGCATTTCAACTTCAACTTGTGGCATGTCGCTAAAGCGCGGCACCCGATAGCCGGAAAGCCGCGGGTTGAGGATGCGACCGTTGTCGAAGTGGATCGCCTCGAACAGTGCGCCGCCAAGTCCCATGATGATGGAACCAACAATCTGATTCTGCAGACCGGCCGGATTGACGATGGCTCCGCACTCGAAGGCTTCAGCCGCACGCACGACATGAACGTCGCTGTCCTTGCTGATCGCGACCTCGACACAGGTCGCGACATAACTTCCCTTCTCCGTGCCACCGGCAATGCCAAACCCGCGTTTCGGAGCGCTCTTCTCGCGGCCCCAACCGAACTTCTGCGCGGCAGCTTGCAGCACGGCGCGGAGACGCGGATCGGTCGCGTTCTTCAACCGGAATTCGAGAGGTTCCATTCCTACAGCGAGCGCGAGTTCGTCCATGTGGACTTCCCGGGCAAAGTGATTGGCGGGGCCTGCCAGTCCTCGATACGAACCTTGCCGAAGCGGCGCGTCAGCGGGGTGGAAGGTAATCCTCTGATTGGCGATGGAGTAGGGCGTTCGTATCGCGGCTGGACCGGAATTATAGTTGTCGCACTGCCAAGCGGTGATGGTGCCGTCGCGACGGACGCCGCTCTTTACCCCGATCACGCCGGCCGGGCGAAAGTACGCCCAGGTAAATTCCTCCTCTCGCGTCCATACGAGTTTCACCGGCTTGCCAGCGGCTTTCGCCAGGCGCGCAGCTTCGATGGCCGCATCGGCCGTGTGTTTGCCGCCGTATGCGGAGCCCGTATCCGGCACCATGACGTGAATGTCTTCGAGAGGGATCCGAAACGCCTCCGACAGTTCCTCGCGAACGCCAAACGGACGCTGCGTTCCCGTCCAGACAGTCAACTTGCTATCCTTCCATTCCGCGACGGCGGCTCGTGGCTCCAGAGGAATGTGGGCGATGTAGGCAACGGTATAGGTCTCGTTCAGGCTGCGGTCAGCGGCGGCGAGTCCTTGCTCTATCGACCCTGACTGGAAAATCGTCTCGGCCGACTCCCCAGCGGCGGATGCCACTGAATTCTTCAGGTCCTGAAACAGAGTCGCTTCGGAGGTCTGCTGTGGCGCGCTCCATTCGACTCGCAGTGATTGAAGAGCTTTGGTCGCGTCGGCTGAATCTGGGGCCGTCACGCCCACGAAATTGCCGTCGTGGACGACGATGATCCCGGGCATTTTCTGCGCGTCGTCAGCGGTAAGCGCTTTCAACGTCGCCCTGAACTGCACCGGCCGCAGCACCTTGCCGTAGAGCATTCCGGGCCGAACCACGTCCGACGCGTATTTGTGTTCACCAGTGACGAAGGCGCGTCCATCGACTTTAGGCGCGGGCGTCCCGGCGATTTTCCATTCCGATGGAGACTCCAGCACAGGAGCATCGGCTACCAGCTTTACCAGTTCCTGACCTTTGGTGAGCTCACCATAGGTGATTGATTTGCGCGCTTGCAGGTCCTCGACTTTTCCATCCGTGGCGACAAGGCGCGATCGATCCACCTTCCAGTTCTGTGCCGCCAGGTCAATCAGGTTCTCGCGCGCCGCAGCCGACACTCGGCGGAGTTGCGGCCCCATCGTCGGCGTGGTGCGACTGCCGAACGTGCCCATGTCGTAGGGGACGAGCGCCGTGTCCCCCATGATGAGCTGAATGGCCGTCAATGGAGCGCGTAGTTCTTCAGACACGTGCTGGGTGAGCGAGGTACGAATGTTCTGACCCATTTCGACCTTGCCGGTGAAGACGGTGATGCTTCCGTTTTCGGCGATGTGCAACCAGGCAGCGATCGCGGGCGGCGACTCTTCCCCGCGATTGAATCGCCTGCCGGACTCCTGCGAAAGCAAGTCGCCCACCGACAAAAAAACCATTAGCCCGCCGCCTAGCAACTTGCAAAACTCGCGGCGCTGTAGCTCAAAGTTGAAGTTGTACTTTAATCGTGAAGTGGCAAATTGCTCCCAATCCTCGATTAACTCGTCGTGGCCTCTGTCGACATGCATACTGTCAGCCTGTCTGAGCCCGGGAAGCGGAACGGATTGCTTCCAGAATGCGCGGGTACGTCCCGCAGCGGCAGATATTACCCTCCATGGCGGCCATGATCTGCTGGTCGGAGGGATGAGGAGTCTTGTTCAGCAGAGATACCGCAGAGAGGATTGCACCTGACGTGCAATATCCGCACTGGAAGGCTTCTGCGCGGAGAAACGCTTCCTGGACCGGATGCAGATTGCCCTCGTGCCCCAACCCCTCGATCGTGGTGATCGTCTTTCCGACTGCGGACACCACCGGACTCATACAAGAGCGGGTCGCTTGACCGTTGATCAGCACCGTGCAGGCGCCACACTGCCCTTCTCCACATCCGTACTTCGTGCCCGTCAGACCCAGTTGCTCTCGCAGCACGTAGAGGAGTTTCTGCTCAGGAGCAGCGTCCACCTGGCGCTCTCGGCCATTGACTTTCAGGGTGAGAGACATGACGACCTGACCTCTTCCTGTGGTTGCGATTATAGCGCTCGCACCGCGACACCAAGTGACGGTTCGAATCCGCTCAGACCAGGACTTTCGTTGCGCCGGCCTTACCGGGTCATCAACTCTTCCACTTCCCTTTCAATCTGACTGATGGCGACCGGCGTAACATTCGCGTCGCGTAACTGCTGGTTCAGCGTCGGCAGCTTCGTCCGTTTGAATGCATCCCATTCACTGATCGATGCCTTCACCTTGCGCTTGGACTCCTCATACAGGGCAATGGCCTGCGACGGCACATCGCGATCGCCGGATTCGACAACTCGCAGAGCCGAAGCGAGTCCGAGGTAGGAGTTCTGCAATCCCGGCCCTCGAGAATTTGCGTCTTCCTTACGTTTAAGGATTTTGCCAAGGCTCACTTGCGCTTGCGCCAGAGCTGACACGAGTTGCTGTTCCGGCGAGCTCAGTGTCGCCTGCAGATCGGAGAGTTGCTTCTGCACCGAGCCGATCTCGGCCAGGGCGCGCCGCGCGTCCATTGTGTCGTCGAAAATCTGCCGTCCCAGCTGCAACTGGCGCGCCAGCACTTCGGGTGTCGCAGAGGAGCGCGGATCCATGACGATCTGCAAGGGCGCGTTAAAGACCGTCCCATCGACTGTAAGTCGAACTTGATAGATTCCCGGTATCACTTGGGGACCCTTTGGGTTGTGGGTATCAGCATCTTCGTCTGCGGCCGGTCCTCCGGAACTTCCCCAATTCAGGCTCCAGACGAATCGATGCATCCCGGCCGACTTCTCCAAAACCTCCGGCTTGGGAAACCAACGCTCCGCGACCGGCAGGGGGGCGTGCTTGGCGCTCGGGTCGTCCGACGAAAATTTGCGAACCACATTCGTCTGAGCATCAACGATCTCAAGCTTGATATGGTCAGCCGGAGTTTTCAGAAAGTAATCAATGACGGCGCCGTTCGGCGGATTCTCTGCGGCTGGCTCCTCAGGCGGAAGAGGCGTGCCGACAAACGTATCGTTGTCCACGCGCACGGCCGTCGCGGGGCGATAGAGCCACGCAGACCTGGCTTTGGCAACTTCAGCGGTCTGGCGCAAAGGCGACATGTCGTCGAGAATCCAGAAAGAGCGGCCGAACGTCGCCACGATCAGATCATCATCGTGGATGGTGAGATCGCGAACTCCGGTGACCGGCAGGTTGAGCTGCAGAGATTGCCAGTGATCGCCATCGTCGAACGACGCGTAGACAGCAAACTCGGTTCCAGCGAACAGCAGTCCCTTCATCGCAGGGTCTTCCCGGACCGCTCGCACGAAGGAAGGCGCGGCAAGGCCGTTCTCCATGGGCTGCCAGGTGGCCCCGTAGTCGCGGGTGCGATAGATGTACGGAGTGCGATCGTCGAGGGCGCTCCGGTCAACCGCAGCATAGGCAACCGCGGGATCAAAGTGCGAAGCCTCGATCATTGACACTCTGCTCCAATCGCTAAGGCTACCGGGCGTTAGGTTTTTCCAGTTCTTTCCACCGTCTCGGGTCAGATGGATCAATCCGGTGTCGGTCCCGGCCCATATGAGATCGCCATTGAGCGGCGATGGCGCCAGCGTAGAGACGACACCGAAGCCGCGCTGCTTGGCATTTGCAGCCGTTGGCGGCCCCTGCGATGCATAGCGCACGTGGGCGTCGGCTCCTGTCAGGTCGGGGCTGATCGTCTCCCAATGGAGTCCGCCGTCGTTCGTCTTCATTACGAACTGAGTACCGAGAAATAACGTCCGGGGTTCCTTCGGCGACGAGACGAGAACTGGAGTCCACGGCGCGCGATATCTGCGCTCGTTCGTCTCCTGATCGAACAAGAACAATGGCCACGGAGTGATGTCCTGGCTGAAACTGGTGCGCCGGTTGTAGCGCACGACACTGCCATAGGGTCCGGTCAGATACAGAATGTTTGGGTCATCCGGATCGAGCGCAATGTATCCGCTCTCGCTGGGGCCTGCGGGAAACCAGTCTCCGGCGCTAATCTGCCCGTGGTCAGTGCGGCTGAAGACGGCCGCACTGCCGCTGTCCTGTTGCGTGCCGTAGACAACATACGGGAACTGGTTGTCGGTGATGACGTGATACATCTGAGCAGTCGGCTGGTTGTACCAGGTGCTCCATGTCTGGCCACGATTGAGGCTGATCGTTGTTCCCTGATCCGTTCCCAGTACCATGCTCGAGGAATTCCTGGGATCGATCCAGAGATCGTGATAGTCGTCGCCACCAGGGGCACCGCGAACGACTGAAATCGACTTTCCGCCATCGTCCGAACGGTAGAGAGCAATATTGGGAATGTAGACTACATCGGGGTTGTTGGGATCAATCGTCACCCGATTGAAGTACCAAGCCCGGCTGGTGAGACGCGAGTCGGCGTTCGCCAGCACCCAGGTGTTGCCGCCGTCGTCGGAACGGTAGAGTCCGGCTTTCTTTGCCTGAATCAACGTATAGACACGCTGACCGTCGGCGGAAACAGCGACTCCGACCCGCCCCCAATCGCCGTCGGGTAAGCCGCGGCCCGTGAGTTGGGTCCACGTCTTGCCGCCATCCTGCGAGCGAAACAAACCGCTGCCCGGTCCGTCCACCGTCGCGTACGTACTCCACGGGGGGCGCCAGGTGTGCCATGTGCCGGCAAAGAGAAGGTCAGGATTGCCCGCAGAAATCGCCAGATCGGAAACGCCCATCTCTTTTCCCTGATCGAGAACCTTGGTCCAGTGCGCGCCGCCATCGGTAGACTTGTACACGCCGCGTTCTTCGTTTGGGCCATAGGCGTGCCCGAGCGCGCCTACGTACACGAGATTGGCATTCTTGGGATCGACAACGATCCGGCTGATCTGGCGAGTCTCGTCCAGTCCGATGTGCGTCCACGTTCGGCCCGCGTCGGTTGACTTGTAGACACCAGTCCCTGACGACAGGTCGGACCGGATATCGCTCTCGCCTGTGCCGGCGTAGATCGTGTTGGGATCGGATGGAGACACGGCGAGGGCGCCGATGGAGGCAACGTTCTGGCCATCAAATATTGGGCTCCAAACGACACCTGCGTCGGTCGTCTTCCAGATGCCGCCGTTGACCGAGCCGAAGTAAAAGGTCTTGGAGTCGCCGGGTACTCCTGACACGGCGACGACGCGGCCGCCGCGAAACGGCCCGATCAGGCGCCATTTGAGTCCATTGAAGACTTCCGGCGGAACCGACTGGGCAGAGGCTGCAACGGCGAACGAGAGAAGAAACGAACAGAAGACACGTTGGGTTAAATACCCGGCGGATTTAGGCAAGTTTCTGGTCACCCCACTCCTGCCATCCAGTCTAGCGGAAGATGCTCTCTCCTGAAGCGCTCGTTTGCGCCGGAGTGTTTCACCCAGGATCACGGTGATGACTGCGGTCAGAAGTGATGGTTTCCGGTCATAAGGGCTCGTGATCCTCATCACAGACCCCTGGGTCACACAACGGGAGAATCGAAGAGGTATTCGCGAGAGATCAGGAGAGAGTGTATGGCTACCGCGAGCTCCGTTCAGCCAGAAACGTTGCGCACACTGCCGTCCGACACAGCCCGCCAGGTGCAGTGGGGATTCACCGACCGCTACGACCTGCAGTTGCTCGTGCAGTCGGCCCGATCGGTAGCGCGAGGACCGGTCGCGCGGCTCGTCGCCAACGGCGGCCGCAACTCACATGAGTGGACCGAGGCCAAGGCGGAGTTGTTGGAAGCCTTTGACGGCTCCGGCATCACGGCCGTGTTCATGGAACCCGAGCACGGTGGACTGTTCGCCGGACCCAAAAACCTGGCTCTTGCCCTAGTGGCGTTTGAGCTGGCGTGGGTAGATGGCGGCGCCGCGACCGCGAGTCTGGCGGGCTGTCTCGCCCTCGCCCCGATCCACGAGCGCGGCACAGTCGAGCAGCAACACCACTACATGAGCCTGGCCGCGCCTCCGCAGCCAGGAGAAAACCGCCAGCCGTGGCGGGGTGCGTTCTGTCTGACCGAGCCGATACCCTACGTCGGCGTTGACACCGGCATGCTCAATGGCAAGGTTCGCATTGTCGATTGGAAACCGGGCGCCGAGCCGCTGCTGCAGGTCGAAAAACGCGGACGGTTTATCACCAACATCGGCTTTGCCAACTTTGTTACCGCTGCGGTCGATTCGGACGACGACCGCATCAAGGGCAGCTGCATGGTAATCCTCGAGGAAGGTGATCCCGGGATCTTTGACCGTGGGACGCCGACGCGAAAAATGGTTCATCAGCTATCGTCGACCGGCGACCCGATTTTTAACTTGCGCATTCCGGCGAGTCGGATCGTTGGCGGCTATGACATCAAGGACGGCGTAATCGTCCCTCGCTATAGCCACAGCGAAGTCATTGAAGCCGTCTTCCGCCGCACTCGCGTGACCGTCGGCGTGATGACCGCCGCCAAGTTGCTATCCGCAGTCGAGCCCATCGTCCGCTATCAGCGAGGACGCTTTCGTGGCTCGGAAACCGCGACGCCGGGATCGGTGCGGTACGAAATGGGACTGCAGGCACGGGAAGATGCGTTGCACCGGCTCGTCGATGTGTGGGCGACCGGCGAGGCTAGTGCTTCCCTTGCCTTCGCCGCTGCTCGCGCATTTGACGAACTTGATCCTCTGGAGAAAGAAGTAGAGCAGTTGTATGCCGATCGCGGCGTTACGGGCGCGAAGGCTAAGTCGAAGCTCCTGAAGGAAGCTTCCGATCAGGCGGTCACCCTGCTGCAGTTGCCGGTCGGCGACTCGAACCGGCAAAAGCTGGACTCTGACTTGCTGCTTCGTTTCCTCACGCTCGACTCGCAAGCTGACGTTCTGTGCCCAGCCGCGAAGCTCTGGAATACGGGATGGGGCGCGCAAATGATGCGCGAAGCCGTCAGCCTGATGGGCGGCTACGGCATCACCGAAGACTGCCCCGGCTTTCTCGGCAACAAATGGATGGACGCGCAACTCGAAGCTACCTACGAAGGCCCGGAAGCTGTGCAGCGGCGGCAACTCTCCGTGACGTTGACCAATCCTGTGTTCCTCGCCCAGTTCCGCGGCTGGATTCGCGAGATGCGCGGCATCGCCTCCGAGCATCCAGGAACCGGCGCCTGTGCGCTTGCGACCGCAATGACCATGTGGCACTGGACCCTCAATCACCTGCAGCACAGCAAGGATGCAGACGGCGGCAAGCTGTATCAGAGTGCACGCCAGGGCGTGACGTTCCCGCTCGCCGACGCGCTGTGCTGGCTCCTGGCCGCCCGTTGCCAGATTCTCGACGTGTTGCGACTGCAGCAGCAGGGCTCTGAAGACGCGGCGCTAGCTGAGGGGCTACCTGGCCTGGTGAACTTCCTGACTGATCTGTGCCATGTGCAGTCAGCGCGCGCCAGCGGCGAAGTGGCGCGCATCTGCGCTGAGCTCGTGTTTGGCTACGATCGCCATCCCGCCTGGGACGAGGCGGGCGTTCGCGGTTGCTGGCACCAAGACGAACTCGACGCCATTGAAGGGCTGATCCCCGGTTTCAATGCATACGCGCTCGATGTAATACAGAGCGACGGTTCGCATCCGAAGAAAGCGGGTCCCTGCGTGAAGTGTCACGACGCGCAGCCTTTTCTCTCCCTGCATACGAAGCTTGATGGGTGTTTGACTGGTTCTCGGCTGGCCAAAGACCGGGCCGCTGAGGCCATTTCGAAACTCATGATTCCGGAGGCGCTGGACTATCCCGCATGAGCGATTCTTCTCCATCGTCTTCGGCACAGGTCGAACGGCAGCAGATGTTGGTCGACATCGCCGGGGTTGGCTTCGGGCCCGCCATGGGCGGTTTCCTGACCGCACTTTCGCGCAGTCTACTGAACGCCGACGGCACGCCGCGTTTGGACAGCGCGGTCGCGCCGGGTCTGCCGCTGCAGGTGATCTGCTATGAGCGCGCCGACGGCTTGGGATTCGGGATCTCAGGCGCAGTGACACGGGCACGCGGAATTCGTGCCAGTTTCCCGGGGGGCGATCTCACGCAGATTCCGATGGCGACTCCGGTGACGGAGGAAAAGCTCGTCTATCTGCTCGATCCTGTGGGAGCCAGTCGCCGTTCTCTGGCACTGCGGGTTGCAGATCGCGCAATTCGCACCCTCGGGCCGATCGCACGCCTGAACAACCACGCCGTTGAATTACCGTTCACTCCGAAGTTCATGCGCAAGCACGACGGCATGATCTTCTCTTTGGGACAGTTCAATCAGTGGGTGAGCGATCAGATCGCGAGTTCCGGACTGGCTCAGCTCTGGCCGGGAATGCCGGTCGCCGAAGCGTTGATCGATGAAAATGCGGTCACAGGCCTTCGCCTCGCCGATCAGGGTGTAGGCCTCGATGGCGCGCCGAGCGGGGGGTTCCTGCCCGGTATGGACGTTCATGCGGCCCTCACCGTGGTGGCTGACGGTCCCGTTGGGGCCGTGGGTCGCCACATCGACGCGCATTTTGGAATGCCTGAGGGAAATCGTCAGTGCGAGTGGGCGCTCGGTATGAAGATGGTAGTCGAGTTGCGACAAGATTCCGGCCTCGAAGCTGGAACGGTTCTGCACACGTTGGGTTTCCCAGAACCAGAGGTTTTTGGATTTCTTTATGTCCATCCTGACCGTCTGGCGTCAGTCGGGATCTTCATTCCGTCGTGGTTTCGCAGCCCGGTTCGCACTGCCTACCGATACCTGCAGTACTTCATGCTTCATCCTTATTTGTGGCAGCACTTGCAGGGCGGAATATTGAAGTCGTGGGGCGCGAAATCCCTGCAGGAATCGGGCCGACATGGCGAGCCATTCCTTGCCGGCAACGGCTACGCGCGGATCGGCGAGGGCTCGGGCAGCACGAATGTGCTCGCCGGGTCGGGCGTGGACGAGGCGTGGACAACGGGTGTCCAACTGGCCGAAGCTGTGATTGAACTGCTCGAGCACAAGAAGCCCTTCACACGCGAAAACCTGGAACAAGCCTATGTTGGCCGCCGTCGCGCAAGCTGGGTCGATATTGAGTCCAAGATCGCCGCCGATTCGCGCAACGGCTTTCGGCAGGGCGTCGTCACCGGCCTGATCGGCATGGCGGTCGCTGGCCTGACACGCGGCAGGATTTCTCCGGCGGCACCATCACAGCATAGCTGCGTGCGCACTGCGGCTCTCGAACAGATTTATGGATCGCGCATTTCGCCGGCAGAACTGAAGCAATTGCAGGAAGAGTGTGCAGGCCGCGGCGAGGCTCTCCACGATCGCATCATGGAGCGCTGCGGCTGGCCCGAGATTCCGTTCGACGGCCGGTTGATGATCTCGCACCAGGACGCCCTTCTCATGGGCGGGAGCGTGCAAGCGCCGCCAGGCTATGCCAATCACGTGGTCTTCGTGCGTCCGGAGCTGTGCCGGGAGTGCGAGCCGAAACTGTGCGTCGAGATGTGTTCCGGACAAGCCATCATGCACGGCGAAGATGGCGTACCGGCGTTTGATCGAGAGAAGTGTGTGTACTGCGGCGCGTGCCTGTGGAATTGCCGCGCCAGCACCGACGGAACAAACGGAAACGTCGAATTTCGTGCCGGAGCTGGCGGATTGCATTCCACGCTGAACTAACCGTCGTCTGGGAAGTCACTATGAACACATATCATGTTGTGGTTTGCGCGGGTATTGTGCCGGATCCACTGCAGACGCTGGAGCCGATCACAACCGTCAGCGGTCCCGCGTTGAAAAACGAGATGATGCTCCCGGCTGTACTCGATCCCTGGGCCGGGCACGCACTCTACGAAGCTGCCAACCTTGCCGCGCACGCTCCGGGCAGCAAGATATGGCTCGTCAGTGCGGCGCCGAAGGCGAAGCTGCAGCAGGTCATGATGAATGTCGCGCAGAAGGCCAGCTTCGAGCTTGTGCCCGTCGATGCTCAGGCCAGCGGCTTCTCTGATGCTCACGCCGTCGCTGGAGTGCTGTCAGCTGCGATCGAGTCGATCCCAGGCCTCGACCGTTCACGACTGCTTCTGTTCGGGGGCTGGGAATCGGCTTCGCGCGGGGCAGGCGTGACCATGCAACTGGTAGGCGAGCAAATGGGCATTCTCGATCAGTTCCAGGGTGTCGACCAGCTAACGATTCAGCCCGACGGCTCGCTCGAAATTCTGGAGCGGGTCGAAGGTGGACATCATATGGTTTCCATGTGTCAAGGGCCTCCAGCGCTGTTGGGATGGGCAACGGGCAACTTGCCAGAGCCGAGAAACAATCCGCAGATTGGCATGGCCAATATGCGCACCGTCATGCCGGCGCTACAAAAGGCCAAGGCCACTGCTTTGCCCCACGACGTCGTGCGCTACCTGAGTGTCACGCCGCCCAAGCAGCAGCGGCAGACTCGGATCGTGAAGGATCGTCCGGCGGACGAGATCGCTGCTGAACTCATGGAGTGGATCTCACGGGACTAGCGAAGCCCGGTTTAGCTTGCGTCCGGTTGAAGGTCGAGGAAGACATGGCACAAAACATTCTGTTTCTTGCGCACCTAGACGAGTCTGGCTCAACATTGCCGAAATCAGCCTACGAAGTGCTGGGCGCCGCCTTAGAAGTGGCCCGGCAGCTCGGGGGCACGTTGACGATCGGGCTCATTGGAGAGAGTGTTCAAACTGCTGCGGAATCGGTTGCAGCGGCAAGTGCGAGGATCCTCGCCGTGTCTGGCCCCGACTTCGCCCACTCCCGTTATGCCAGCGATGCGGCGGCGGTCGAGGCTGTCTGCCGTGAGGCCTCGGCGCAACTTGTCATGGCTCCCGGGACGTCGCGGTTCCTACGCGTGTTGCCCGGAATCGCACATCGACTGAATGGTCAGGTGGATACACACGTGACCTCGATCGACGTGGCCGACGGTACACTGACTGCGAAGAGGTGGTTCTACCGGCAACGCCTTGAGGCAACGATCCAGCGTGAGGCGAGACCCTGGATTCTCCTGTTGGATTCCGGGTGCTACCCGCCATGGGCAGGATCACCAGCGACGACAGAGATTCGGACAATTGCTGTACCACTACCTGCCGAGGCCAAGCGAACGAAATATGCCGGCGTGCGAACGCCCAGCAGCGACGCCCAAACGATCCGTCCCGATGCGAAGTTACTCTTTGTAGCGGGCGCGGGCTGGTGCAAGAAACAGACGGACGGCAAAACCCACGCAGCCGAGGCAGAGGCGACCATCCTAGAATTCTTGCGCAACTCGGGCGCATCGCTCGGCGGAAGCAAGTCGCTGGTCGATCAGGCGGGCGAGAATCAGGCAGTACTTCCCTTCATGACTCACCTCAACCAGGTCGGCCAAACCGGAGCGACACCGCGCCATCCGAAGGGGCTCTCAACCTGTTGCCATGGCGAAGAGCCGCACGTGGTGGGATGGCGCTTCATCAACGAACGACGCGCCATCAACCTTGATCCCAACTGCGGATGGGCACGTGGTAAGGCCGACGTCCTCTACGTGGCCGACGCATTCCAGGTAATTGCGAAGCTCAATTCGCTCCTGGCCGGCCATGCGGAACCGAAGGATGAGCCTGTTCCCGTGACAAGCGCGTAACAACAGGAGGGCACGTTCGAAGATTCTATCCGGGCACTTCTTTCTCAACGTAATTAAGAGTCCCCCCTTGCGGAAGTGGAACTATCCGGCCAAAATGTAGTTCGATGCCAAGCTGCGAAACGCGGCGACCTGATCTTCCTTTGTCGTTTGGCTCCATCTCAGCTCGGGCGCCATCAGATTCGCCACGGCAGGCGCCATCTCCGAGGCGGCGCGGGCATTCAAAAAGAGTGCTCGCGTGCGCCGGGCTAGAACGTCTTCCACGGTGCGAGCCATCTCGTGATGCACCGCCCAGATCACTTCCGCGTTCACGTACGGCAGCGTCGCGTGCAGAGGTTTGCCAAGTTGAGCGTCGCTCTCAATCAGCTTCCGAATTTCGTGTGCGTCAGAGCCATAGACGGCAAGCGAGCCTAACTGTTTTGCGGCTTCGTGGAAGCCATGAATGCGGAGGTGGTGCGTCACGCACGGCTTCTCGGGCAACTGCGCGAGCGTTGCGGCCTGATCGACGCAGTCCTCGGCCATATGCCGGTACGTTGTCCATTTTCCACCCGCGATAGTAACGAGGCCAGACCGATCGATGTGAATCACGTGATCCCGCGACAGCGCCGCTGTGCTGGCCACGCCCGTGGTACGTACCAGCGGCCGGATGCCGGCAAATACGCTTAGCACATCGCCGCGTGCAGGGGCCTTGGTCAGGTATTGCCCTGCGGTCGCAAGGATAAATTCGATTTCCTGTTCCATCGCAACGGGCTCAAGCGTTGCAGCCGATACAGGGGTATCGGTAGTTCCCACCAGGGTGTGGCCGTGCCACGGAATCGCGAACAGCACGCGGCCGTCGCTGGTGTGCGGAACCATGATCGCGCTGTTGCCTTGCAGGAAACTCGAATCGAAGACGAGATGAATGCCTTGGCTCGGAACGATCATCGCTGAAGCCGCAGGCTCCGCCTTGAGCCGTAGCAGGTCGCTGAAAGCCCCAGTCGCGTTGATCACAACTTTGGCGGCGGCGCGGAATTCGTGCCCGGTCTCAGCGTCGCTGGCGATCACCCCGTCCACGAATCCCTGCGAGTCCTTGGTCAATCCAGTGACTTCGACGTAGTTCAGCAATGCGGCGCCCTGTTCGAAAGCGGTGGCGACCATATGGATGAGCAGCCGGGCATCGTCGAATTGCCCGTCGTAATACACCGCACCTCCGCGGAGGCCTTCGGTCTTTAGGGTCGGCAGATGCTGGAGCGTCTCTTCCTTTGAAAGGATGCGTGAGGTGCCGAACCCGTACTTGCCGGCCAGGAGTTGATAGAGCTTCAGTCCGAGCCCGTAAAACGGGGCCTCCCACCAGTCATAGTTGGGCACGACGAATGCGAGATCCCGCACGAGGTGGGGCGCATTCTGCAACAGAAGTCCGCGCTCCTTAAGCGCGTCCATCACCAACCCGACATTGCCCTGCTCCAGATAGCGCACCCCGCCATGAGCCAGCTTCGTGCTGCGGCTCGACGTGCCTTTGCCGAAGTCGCTCTGCTCCAGCAACAGCACATCGTAGCCGCGCGACGCCGCGTCGATCGCGACTCCCACTCCTGTGGCTCCGCCGCCAACGACAATCATGTCCCAGGCCTTGGGATGCCCATCAACGCGGCGCCACGTTTCACTTCGATTCATGAGGGATGTTCCCAACGATCCGTCAGAAAGCGACTCGCATCACTGAATGCCCACTCCCCTGACGATGGCAGCGCCAATCCCACCCGCAATCAACGGCCCCACGATCGGCACCAGCGCGTATCCCCAGTCCGAATTTCCCTTGTCGCTGATCGGCAGGATCGCGTGGGCCATGCGAGGGCCGAAGTCGCGAGCCGGGTTCATTGCGTATCCCGTGGGTCCGCCAAGACTCAGTCCCAAAGCCCACACCAGGACCCCCCACAGCCATGGCCCGAATCCTGCCGGAAGGCCAGTGGATGACAGAGCCTTGCTGCCAAAACTGAAGCCCACAACGATCAGGCACGTGGTGGCTATGATTTCGGTGAGAAGGTTTGCGGGAAGGCTGCGGATAGCGGGCGCAGTACAAAAAATTGCAAGCTTGGCGCTGGGGTCGGGAGTTACTTTCCAGTGTGGGAGGTATGTCATCCAGACCAATGCGGCTCCGGTAAAACCTCCAAGAACTTGCGCGGCCCAGAACAAGCCGACATTGGACCAGTTTCCCGATAGAAAGGCGACGGCAAGAGTGATCGCCGGATTGATGTGCGCACCGGGACTACCGCAGGCAATGGCAGTGAAGATGCCAGCGACGACAGCCAATCCCCACCCGGTAGCGATCACGATCCAACCGGAGTTCTCACCCTTGGATTTTTTCAGAAGGACGTTGGCAACGACACCATCGCCCAGCAAGATCAATACCAACGTACCCATGAATTCGCCTAAGAACGGTCCATGCATCGTTGCCGGCCTCCATTGATTTCGACGACTCGTTCAGTCGTGATTTCTTCCAGGTTGCGGGAGTCCCTATCTATGCCGACTCCACCCAAGCGAATGAGCGGGTCACGGCTTTCTTCCAAAAGTGATAAAGACGATCTCGAGATTGCGGGTCCATGCACGGCTCCCATCGCCGATCGACTCCCCAATTGCCAACAAGTTCGTCGGTGCTCCGGAAGAAGCCGACCGCTAGACCGGCAGCGTAGGCCGCACCGAGCGCGGTAGTCTCTTTCACCATGGGGCGAAGAACAGGCTTCTCCAGAATGTCGGACTGGAATTGCATCAGCAATTCATTCATCACCATGCCGCCATCGGTCCGCAGCACGTCAAGCGTAATGCCCGAATCCTTGGCCATGGCATCAACCACCTCGCGCACCTGGAATGCAGTGGCCTCGAGTACGGCTCGGGCAAGGTGCCCCTTGTTCACGTAGCGCGTCAAACCGGCAATCACGCCGCGCGCGTCGTCCTTCCAATAGGGCGCGTACAAGCCGGAGAAGGCAGGCACGAAGTAGACGCCCCCGTTGTCGGTGACCGTTCGAGCAAGCGCTTCAATGTCAGGACTCTGCTGGATAAGTCCGAGATTGTCGCGGAGCCACTGGACCAACGCGCCGGTGATTGCGACACTTCCTTCGAGCGCATAGCATGCCGGTTTTGCGCCGAACTTGTATGCCAGAGTCGTCACCAGCCCGAAGGAGGACTGCACAGCTTTCTCGCCGGTGTTCATCAGCAGGAAACACCCGGTGCCATAGGTGTTCTTCGCCTCTCCGGGCTTGAAGCACGCCTGACCAACCAGTGCGGCTTGCTGGTCGCCCAGGTCGCCACCGATGGCAACGCCAGCGATGGCCGGCAGTTTCGCGGTACCGTAGACTTCGCTGCTCGAAACAATCCTGGGCAGCATCTGAGCCGGAACGCCAAAGTCATTCAGGATGTCCTGATCCCACTGGAGTGTGGTGAGATTCATCAGCTGGGTGCGGCTGGCATTCGTCACGTCGGTGAGATGGACGCCCGCTGCGGGTCCGCCGGTGAGATGCCAAATCAGGAAGGTGTCGACATTGCCGAACAGAAGGTCGCCAGCCTCAGCCTGTTCGCGCGCGCCCGCAACCTCTTCGAGAATCCAGCGAAGCTTGAGGCCACTAAAATACGTCGCCAGCGGGAGCCCCGTCTTGGCGCGATAGCGGTCTTGGCCGCCGAGCGCGGCAAACTCGGCAACCGCCGGAGCAACGCGCGTGTCCTGCCAGACAATTGCGTTGTAGATCGGCCTCCCGCTCTTCTTGTGCCATACGACAGTAGTTTCGCGCTGATTGGTGATACCGATTGCCGCCAGATCTTCCGGCCGCAACCCTCGCGCTGCCATCGCTTCCTGAACCACAGCACTCGTGCAACGCCAGATCTCCTCCGGGTTGTGTTCGACCCAGCCGGGTTTGGGGTAGATCTGTTCGTGCTCCTGTTGAGCCGAACTCACTATGCGCCCTGAACGATCAAACACGATGAAGCGGGAGCTAGTCGTTCCCTGGTCAATGGCGGCCAGATAACTTGCCATCGTTTGGCTCTCCTTTTATGGAACATCTCGACCGAGCAAACTCCGAATTCTAGCCTTCTCGAGGTCAATCGTGCAGGATACGCGGTTGACGAAGATCACCTTTCAGCAGCAAGCCCCGGTGACCGCCAGGTGTTTCATCCTGCAGGCTATTACAAAGCCGTCGACTTTGAGCTTGTGTTCCGCGCGTAACCGACTGAGGTTCGATCAACACGCTCGTCTTCACAAGACAGGGGAAACACAGCCAACACTCCCCGAACTTCACTGTCCATTCTCGGACACCGATGTCCGGATGGAGGCAATAGAAAGGTCATAACCACTTGTGTCCGTACTCGTATCCCACTTGTTTATATCCATATACCGCTGCTGGAAGTTTGGTGCTCAAGGTGCCCATTCGCGAGTGATGGACATCGCTCGGCCCGAGTTCAAGCAGCAAAAGCGTCGACGCCAAACGATCATCGTCATTGCAGCTGTGGTTGTCGTCGCCCTAGTGTCGGTTGGAGTGTCGCGGCTGAAACCGGCCGCCCCAACGGTTGAGCGCGGCACGGTTTGGACAGACACGGTTAAGCGCGGCTCGATGCTGCGACAAGTTCGGGGGCTTGGTTCGCTCGTGCCCAGTCAGGAAGCAGTACGGCAAATTCCGGCGGAGACTGAGGCCACGGTGGTTCGCATTCATATGCTGCCAGGATCGCTGGTGAAAGCCGATACGATCCTGCTCGAAATGAGCAACCCTCAGACCGAACAAGCAGCGGTCGATGCGCAACTGCAACTGAAGGCCGCCGAGGCCGAATATCAAAGCCTTCGGGTCAAGCTCGAAAGCGATCTGATGAACCAAAAGGCAGCAGCAGCCACAGTGAGCGCCGACCACGCCCAGGCGCAGCGGCAGGAAGAAACGGATAAGGCGCTTTACGGGCTGGGTGTCATCTCCGGTCTCGCCTACAAGTCCTCGAAGGACAAAGCCGACGAATTTACGACCAGAAACGATCTGGAAAACCAGCGGTTAGCCGCTAACCAACGGGCCATTGAGTCGCAGATGGCGCAGCAGCAGGCCAAAGTCGATCAGATGCGCACTCTATCGCAGCTGAAGCAAAAACAGCTGGACGCGTTGAAAGTTCGCGCCGGGATTGACGGCGTGCTGGTGGACCTTCCCCTGCAAGTCGGCCAACATGTCCTGCCGGGCACGATGCTCGCCAAGGTGGTCGAGCCAGACCACCTGATGGCGACGTTGAAGGTGCCCGAGACGCAGGCCCGCGACGTACAGATCGGCGAACCCGCCTCCATCGACACCCACAACGGAGTGATCGCCGGTACGGTCATGCGTGTCGATCCGGCGGTACAAAACGGAACTGTGACCGTCGACGTCAAACTCACGGGTGAACTTCCCAAGGGTGCTCGTCCCGACCTGAGCGTGGATGGAACGATCGACCTGGAGCGACTGGGGAATGTTCTGTACGTGGGGCGTCCGGCATTCGGGCAGGAAAACAGCACGATCAGTCTCTTTAAGTTGAACCCGGCTGGCCAGGAAGCCACGCGAGTTCCGGTGAAGGTCGGACGAGCATCGGTGAACTCGATTCAGATCATTGAAGGACTTCACGAGGGCGACACGGTGATTCTTTCCGACATGTCGCGCTGGGACAACACGGATCGAGTCCGTCTTGAATAAACCGCAATCCGACACAAGGAGCCAGGCATGACAGAAGCGGGGCAGCCACTGATCCAGATCGAGGATCTGACCAAGATTTTCTATACGGACGAAATCGAGACACATGCACTCTCGGGCATTCACTTGTGCGTCAACAAGGGCGAATACGTGGCCATGTCGGGGCCGTCAGGTTGTGGTAAATCGACGTTGCTCTCGATCATTGGCCTGCTGGATACGCCAACGGCGGGACGGTATTCCCTGAATGGAAAGACAGTCGAGAATCTCGACTTCGCGGAGCGTTCGCGCATTCGCAACCAGGAGATCGGCTTCATTTTCCAGAGCTTCAACCTGATCGGCGACCTGACGGTGTATGAGAACGTCGAACTGCCGCTGACGTACCGCCAAAAAATGCCGGCTGCCGACCGCAAGGCGCGTGTGATGGAAGCACTCGAGCGGGTCGGCATGGCCCACCGCGTTCGGCATTACCCGTCGCAACTCTCCGGAGGTCAGCAGCAGCGTGTGGCCGTAGCTCGCGCGTTGGGTGGCAAGCCTTCGATTCTGCTGGCGGATGAGCCCACGGGAAATCTCGATTCCCGCAATGGCGAGGCGGTCATGGAATTGTTGCAGGACCTGCACCGCGAAGGCGCCACCATCTGCATGGTGACGCACGATCCCCGCTTCGCCAAGCACGCCCAGCGAGAGGTTCATCTGTTTGACGGCAAGGTCGTTGCCGAAGAAGAACTGAAGAAGTTGATGGCGGAAGTGCACGCATGAGCGGAGTGCTCCAAGATCTTCGTTACGCGCTGCGGCAGTTGCGTAAGAGCCCAGGCTTTGCTGCGGTGGCCGTGATCACGCTTGCGCTGGGGATCGGGGCGAACACGGCCGTGTTCAGCGTCATGAATGCCGTTCTGCTGCGCGCGCTGCCAGTAAGGGATCCGCATCGTCTCTATTACCTGCGCATGGCTAATGGGCAGAGCCAGCCCCCCTCTGCGTCGAATACGGGTGACTCGAATACGTCTTTCTCCGAGCCGGTATTCGAGGCTCTCCGCGAGCGCCGCGATGTCTTCGAAGACCTAATCGCATATGCTCCCCTCAACATCGGAAAAGTGGCCGTTCGCTATGGAGAAACTCCAGAGGAAGCGGAAGGAGACGAGGTCAGCGGAAATTTCTTTACGGGGCTGAGTGTGCCAATTGCCCATGGCCGTTCCTTCACCTTGGATGACGAGAAGAACCACTCACCAGTCGCTGTGATCAGCTACAGCTACTGGACTCGACGCTTTGCGCGCGATCCCTCGGTGCTCGGCCAGACGCTCCACATCAAAGGCGTTCCATTCACAGTGATTGGCATCGCCGCAAGAGGGTTCCGCGGGGTTGATTCGGCGGGCTCAACGGATTTCTGGATTCCCCTGCAAAGGCGCCCCGAGCTCAATGCCTGGAGCAATCCGCCGGAGACAAGTCTCTACGGAACGCCCAAATGGTGGTGCCTTCCCCTTCTTGCTCGCCTGCGCTCAAACGTTACGCCGGCAGAGGCACAGAACGCGCTGCAAGCTACGTTCGGTGAGGCGGCAAAAGCCGGCGTCGGCACGATCGATCCCAAACACTGGAAGCCGCTCTTAGACTTCTTTCCTGCTCGCGGAATTCAGGGCTACAACGAGCAGTACCGGCAGCCGGTGCAAATCCTCATGGGCCTGGTTCTGCTTGTTTTGCTGATCGCCTGCAGCAACGTCGCCTTGCTGCTGATGGCACGCAACGAAGCCAGACAGCGCGAGTTCAGCCTGAGACTAGCGATCGGGGCGGAGAAACGGCACTTGTTTCGCCAGCTTCTCACGGAAAGCCTGTTGCTCGTCGCTACCGGGGCGGTGCTGGGCTGGGCATTCGCCGGTATCGCAACAGACGCTCTGGCGAGTTGGTCAGGAATCGAGTCGGACTTACGTCCTGACCGCACAGTGCTCCTGTTTACCGTTGGCATTTCCGTTGCCAGTGCGCTCGCGTTCGGTCTCGCTCCTTTGTGGATGGTGCTGCGGGCGCCTGTCTCCGGGGTATTGCGAACCACCGCCAGCAATCTTACTCCCGATCGGCGCCATGCCATTGGTGGCAGGCTATTGATGTCAGGCCAAGTGTCGATTTGTCTTTTGCTGCTGGTTGCCGCCGCGCTGCTGCTGCGGACTCTTCGGAACTACCAGACGCAAGATCTCGGGATGCGTACGGAGGGCTTGTTGGTCTTTGGAGTAACTCCGCAGCGGGCGAACACCACCCAGCAGACCTCGGCTTTCTATCGTACTCTGCTCGACCGAATTCGCAATCTGCCGGGGGTTCAGGGCGCAACCCTCATGGAGAATCGGATTGGATCCGGCTGGAGTAACAACAACGACGACGCACTGGACGGAGTTAACCTCACCGCAAAATTTGGCCCAAGCGCCTCGGTGCGCAGCAATAATGTCGGGCCTGACTATTTCCATGTGCTCGGCATTCCCATTCTTCAGGGCCGGGATATCTCTGATTCCGACACTACGGGTTCTCCCCATGTCGTGGTTGTGAACGAAACCTTTGTACGCCGTTTTCTTCCCGATACGAATCCCCTCGGCCACAAGGTTGGCGACAATCGAATGATCGTGGGTGTTGTGAAAGACAGCAGGTACACCAGTGTCGGTGAAGACCCCAGACCCATGGCCTATTACGCCGGCTTTCAGACGCTCAGTGCGGGAGCAACGATGCACGTGGAGGTTCGCACCCAGGGACAGCCGCTCAATCTGTTGCCAGCGATTCGACAGCTTGTGTTGAATATCGATCCCGACGTTCCGCTGCAAAGTCCAATGTCACAGCAGGCGCAATTCGAGGAATCCTACGCGCTGCCGACAGTGTTTGCCCGGCTGGGGGGATTCTTCGGAGGACTGGCGGCGCTTCTGGTCGCGACAGGTCTCTACGGCACTCTGTCCTATCGCACCAATCGCCGCACTGCCGAGATCGGGACGCGCATGGCCCTGGGCGCTCAACGCAGCCAGGTGCTGTGGATGGTGATGCGGGAGAGCCTGCTGATCAGCGCCCTCGGCGTCGGTGTCGGGTTTCCACTAGCTCTTGCCAGCGTGCACCTGCTGGGTTCGATGTTGTACCAGCTATCGCCCATCGATCCGATGAGTTTTGCGATCGCAATCGGTTCCGTCGCGGCAATTGGGAGTTTTGCCGCATTCTGGCCGGCGTGGCGCGCCGCCGGGATCGATCCTATGGTGGCATTGCGATACGAGTGAGAAGTCAAAGATGAACGCACTCAGAACCGATTCGGTGGCCCTGCGTTACCAGTAGGGAGCGTGAAATGAACGCATTGTTTCAGGATCTTCGCTTCGCACTTCGGCAGCTTCGCAAAAGCGCCGGTTTCACCGCGGTTGCTGTGATCACGCTCGCACTCGGCATTGGGGCCAACACAGCCATCTTCAGCCTGGTGAGTGGGATCCTGCTCGCGCCTCTTCCCTATTCCAACCCTGACCAGTTGGTGAGTGTGACCGGCACGTATCCTCGCGGCGGATTAGTGGCGATGCGTGAGCAGGTGCACACCATGGAGGTCGGCGCGTATGCGGAAGGTCACGACTTCAACTTGACCGGGCTGGGAGAGCCGGTCCGCCTGACAGGCACCCTGGTGTCGGCTGAACTATTTTCAATTCTGGGCGCGCGCCCGGAAATGGGAAGAGTCTTCCTCGCCGACGAAGACCGTGCCGGGGAGGACAATTTCGTAGTTCTCAGCCATGCCCTTTGGCAGGAGCGTTTCGCCAGCGATCGCAACATCGTCGGACGATCGATCCAACTCGAAGGGGTGAGCCGTCAAGTTGTGGGTGTAATGCCAAAGGGCTTCGTTTTTCCTTCGGCGAAAACTCAGGTCTGGATCCCGCTCCACAACGATCCCCGCGACGTGGTGAGCTATTGGGCAAGCGACTACATGCCAGTGATCGGCAGGCTACGGCCGGGCGCGTCGATGCAGCAGGCGCAGGCTGAAATCAGAATGTTCCAAGCTCATGTTGGGGCGCTATTTCCGTGGACCATGCCCGCGAGTTGGAATGCGGATGTGAGTGTCGTTAAGCTACGCAATGGGATGGTCGCTGACGTACGCCCTCGGCTTCTCCTGTTGCTGGGGGCGGTGCTGCTCGTCTTGCTGATCGCGTGCGCCAACGTCGCAAACCTGACGCTCTCGCGCGCGGCAACCAGAGAAAGCGAAATTGGAATTCGCACGGCTCTCGGCGCCGGACGGCAACGGATCATCCGGCAACTTCTCACGGAGAGTGTAGCCTTAGCGCTGCTGGGCGGTTTGCTGGGACTGATCTTCGCTGCTGCGGGGCTCTCGTTTCTGAAGGCTGCCTTGCCTTCCACCACGCCGCGCCTGGCGGAAGTACACATGGATTGGCGGGTTCTTGTCTTCAGCGCTGGGCTGACGCTCCTGACGGGAGTGATTTTCGGCCTCGCCCCCGCACTTCAATCTTCGCGCACGGCCCCTGCTGACACGATGAAATCCCGTCAGCGAGGCGCAGCCACCACCGTTTCGCAGCGTCTGCGCTCGTCTCTGGCGATTGGTGAAGTTGCATTTGCCATGCTGCTGGTGGTTGCGGCCGGGCTGCTGATTCGCAGCTTCTGGACGTTGTCTCATGTGGATCCCGGGTTTCGTCCAGAGCACGTCGTTACGGCACGCATCACTCCCAATCAATCGTTCTGCAGCAACAGCAGCCGCTGCTTGTCGTTCTACCGCAGTGTGCTCGATCAAGTTCAATCGTCCCCAGGGATAACCTCTGCTGCGCTAGTGAACACTCTGCCGTTGGGGGGAAGAGTGACTAAGCGCTCGCTCGAGATTGAGGGATTGCCTGAGTCCATCCAGACGGCGCCGCTCTTCTGGTTGGACATAGTGAGCCCTGACTATTTTCGTGCGATGGGCATACCACTGCTGTCAGGCAGGTGGTTCACCCGGGCCGATGAGTCCGGAAATCCGCCTGTAGCCGTGATCGCTGCGTCATCGGCGGAACGATTCTGGCCCGGGCAAATCGCAATCGGAAAGCATGTCCGCTTCGCGCGCGACACTGAATGGCGCACCGTGGTCGGGGTGATTGCAGATGTGCGCGCCTACGATCTCCAAAAAAATGTCCCGGATTGGATCAAGGGCACGGTGTACGTTCCCTACAGCCCCAAAGCGACTCTTGAAGATGGACGTGTCCCAGCCGAAATGACCCTGGTCGTACAAACCGCTTCCGAGGATACGGAAGTCGGTTCCACACTGCGTGGCATCGTCACCGGCTTGAACTCGGAAATTCCGGTGAGCGAAGTCAAGCGAATGCATACCGTGGTCTCCGAGGCCGTCTCCACGCCTGTTTCCACGATGTTGCTCTTCGTTACGTTTGCTGTTTTGGCACTGGCCCTTGGGATTGTGGGCATCTATGGGGTCCTGGCATTCCTCGTCTCAAAGCGTACGCGTGAGATCGGAATTCGCATCGCGCTCGGAGCGCAGCGCCGGGACGTACTGTGGCTGGTCCTTCGAGAGGGAGCGAAGTTCGCAGGAGTCGGCATCACGCTCGGACTGGCAGGCGCCTTCGCGGTCTCGCGCTGGCTGTCCAGCGAACTATACGGTGTAAGCGCGATCGACCCACTCACTTATGGAGGGGTCGCCCTCGTGGTGGCCGCGGTCACGATGCTGGCGTGCTACGTGCCCGCGCGGAGGGCCATGCTGGTCGATCCCTTGTCGGCACTGCGATATGAGTAGGAAAAACAAATGAGCGGTCTGCTTCAAGATCTTCGCTACGCGTTACGGCAACTGCGCAAGAGCCGCGGCTTTACTGCGGTCGCGGTGCTCACCCTTGCGGTGGGGATCGGGATGAACACGGCCGTTTTCAGCGTCGTAGACGCAGTGGCCCTCCGGCTTCCATTCCAACAGCCCGAACAGTTGGTCGTCGTGGAGAACAGCTATTCGGAAACGGACCGCACGCCCGACTCATTTCCCGACTTTCTGGATTGGCGCTCTCAAAGCCATTCCTTCACCCAACTGGCAGCATCGTTTCGCACTAGTTTCAATTTAACTGGCGTGGACGAACCACAGCGCGTTCGTGGCAGTTACATTTCCCAGGATTACTTTCAACTCTTCGGGACCCAGCCGTTGCTGGGGCGATCCTTCGTGCCGGCCGAGCACAGCAAAGGGGGGCCGAACGCCTGTCTTATCAGTCAAGATTTCTGGCGCCGCCAATTCGGCGCCGACCCCGGAGCCCTGGGTCGTCCGCTCCTGCTGGATGGCGCGGCCTACACAGTGGTGGGCGTCATGCCAGCTAGCGCTCCAGACCTAGCTGCCCCTATCCCAACCGACCTCTGGACTCCCCTCGAGAGCAAGCCTCCCTACGACGGGCACGGAACGAACTTCCTTCAGGTGATCGGGCGCTTGAAATCGGGTGTCAGCCGGGATACCGCTCTCGGTGAGCTGCGGGTGATCCAGGAGCAGATCAACAAGCAGTTCGCGCCGAACAAGCACGACGTCATCCTTGTGCCATTGACGGACGTGTTGCTGGGCGACATTCGGCCGCTGCTTCAGGTTCTGCTGGCGGCGGTGGGTCTTGTATTGCTCATCTCCTGCGCGAATGTCGCGAATCTGCTGCTGGCACGCGGCGCGAGCCGGATGCGCGAGTTCGCAGTGCGTGAGGCTCTCGGCGCCGAGCGCTGGCGGATTGTGAGACAGCTTCTCACCGAGAGCGTCGTGCTCGCAGGAATTTCTTTGCTGGGTTCCACGTCTCTTGCTTGGCTGGGATCGCGAATTCTGCTCGGCGTTTGGCCAAGTAACCAGCGGCTTCCGGGGGTCGTTTTCGATTGGCGGGTGGCCGCGTTCGCGGCATCAATTTCCCTGGGTGCCGTCATTCTGTTCGGCTTGGCGCCAGCGCTGCTCACTTCGCGCATTCATCTTCATACGGTCATGAAGGAAGGAGGGCGCCAGACGACGGGGAGCGCCGGACACGGACGGCTGCGAACTGCATTCGTCGCATCCGAAATGGCGCTGGCACTCATGCTGGTCATCGCTTCGGCGCTGACTCTGCGCAGCTTCTATCGGATGCTTCACGCCGATCCGGGATTTAAGAGCGACGGCCTTCTTACGGCGCGCATTGCGTTGCCGGAGACTCGTTACTCCCCGGCCGCCGGCCAGAGGTTCTTCACGGAGTTACTGTCGCGGATCGAAAATCTACCGGGCGTGCAGTCAGCAGCAGCTACCGCTTTTGTGCCGCTCGGAGAAGGTGGCCAGACCGGAGATTTCCGGGTGGAAGGTCGTCCACCGCAGAACAGCGACGGACCCTTCGCCGAAGAACACTTCGTCACCCCCGGATATTTTCGGACGCTGCAGATCCCCCTCCTCAGAGGCCGTTATTTCGACGAGAGCAACAAAGAAGGTACGCAAAAGGTAATCCTGATCAATAGCTATATGGCGCGTACCATCTGGCCCGGCCAGGACGCTATCGGGAAGCGGATTCAGGTGCTCAGCGCGGCGAACGATTGGAGTGTGGTCATTGGCGTGGTTGCGGATATCAAGACCGACGCGCTGAACACCCCTCCGTCCATGCAGATTTACCTGTCAACCCTACAGCGGCCGATTACCGACATGTTCCTGGTCGTGCGGTCCCCCACTGACGCTGCCGCGTTGGTTCCTGCGGTCAAGCGCGCCGTGTTCGAGCTCGACAACCAGCAGCCTGTCGCCAACATTGCGCTGATGGACCAATTGCTCTCGCAGTCGCTCTCACTGTCGCGTTCTTCGTCTCTGCTACTGGGAATCTTCGCGGGCGTTGCGATGCTTCTGGCCACGATAGGGATTTACGCCGTCATGGCTTATAGCGTCGGGCAGAGGGTTCACGAGATCGGGATCCGTATGGCGCTGGGCGCGCGAGCCCCGGACATACAGCGCCTGATCATGAGGATGTGCCTGCAGATATGTCTCTGGGGTTTAGGTATCGGCCTGGTGGCAGCCTTGCTGACGACCCGACTGCTGCATAGCTTGCTGTTCGGCGTCGGTCCCACGGATGCACCGACCTTTATTCTGTCGACTTTTCTCCTGGGTGGTGCCGCGGCCCTCGCCAGCTATCTTCCGGCTCGCCGCGCGACGCGTGTCGATCCCATGGTGGTGCTGCGCTACGAGTAGGAGGTAGAGACGGATGAAGGGACTCCTGCAGGACTTTACTTACGGCTTGCGCATGTTACGCAAGAACCCGGGGTTCACTCTTCTGGCCGTTGTCACGCTGGCGCTCGGAATCGGCGCGAATACCGCCATCTTCAGCAATGTGAATGCCCTGGTGCTTCGTCCGTTTGCGCTGCCGGATCTTGATCGTGTGGTGGCGATTTGGGAAACGGTCCCGAAAGAAGATGCAACTGCCGTGAAAGCTGCTCCCGCCAACTTCCGGGATTGGACGACGCAGAGTACGTCGCTGGAGCACTTGGCTGCCATCCAAGGTTGGAACGCCAACTTGACAGGCGAAGGAATCGCCGAGCGCGTTGAAGGCTACAAGGTGACGCCGGGTTTCTTCCCTTTGCTGGACATTTCGCCGAGGCTTGGCCGAAATATCGGGCCGGCTGATATTCAAAATGGAACCGCGCCGGTAGTCGTCATCAGTAATGCCTTCTGGCAAAAACACCTGGCTGGTGACACCACCGTTGTCGGCAGGAGTCTGCTCCTCAATGGTCAGAAATTTACCGTTGTCGGGGTCGCGGGTCGTGATGTCGACTTTCCTGCCGGTGCCGAGATTTGGACTCCACTCGACTTGAATGCCGTTGCTGCAGATCGCTCAAACCATTACCTGCTTGTGCTGGGGCGGCTCAAGAAAGGGTTCTCCGTGAGCACGGCCGCGGCAGATTTTCAGACCATCGCCAATCGGCTTGCTCAACAATTTCCGGACACCAACGGCGGTCACGCGGTCAGAGTCGTCCGGCTGGTCGAGGACGCGACCATCGGAACGCGACAGTTCGTGCTGGTACTCATGGGCGCCGCTGTCTTTGTTCTCTTGCTCGCCTGCCTCAATGTAGCCAATCTGCAATTGGCCCGAATCTCAAGCCGGCAGAAAGAAATGGCCGTACGCATCGGATTGGGAGCCAGCCGTTGGCAACTGATCCGGCAGTTACTGGTTGAGAGCACGCTGCTGGCAGTTGCCGGAGGGGCGGCTGGAATTGTGCTTTCCGGTTGGGGGATGGGACTGCTCCGGCGCAACCTCCCGCCATTTATCGTGGCCCACGTTCCGGGCCTGAAACACCTCGAGACCGACTGGCGCGTGCTGTGCTTCACTCTGGCGGTTGCGGTTTTGACAGGCATCTTGGCCGGACTGGCGCCGGCTTTGCGGTTCTCCCGATCCGAACTGGGTGATGCGCTCAAGGAAAACACTCGCAGCGCCAGTTCCAGCAAGGCGGTGGGGCGTCTGCGGTCAGTACTTGTAACCTCCGAGATTGCCTTTGCCCTGGTGCTGTTGATCGGTGCCGGGCTCATGGTGAAGGGATTCCGCAATCTGATCAACACCGAGATGGGATTCGATCGCACCCACCTCTTGACCTTCCGCGTAGTCCTGCCAGAGGAAAAGTATCGCGGAAAAGATCAGACCCTCAACTACTACGATCGCGCCGTCCGTCAGCTCCAATCGTTGCCGGGCGTTGAGTCGGTGGCGTGCGTGACTAGCTTGCCATCCGGATGGACGTGGAACTGGACAGAGTACAGCGCGGAAGGAAGACTCCCCGCCCCTGTGGGGGAACTGCCTTCCACCATTTCACAAACGGTCACACCTGAATTCTTTTCGTCGTTACGGATTCCGCTGCTGAAAGGACGCTTCGTTACTGCCCAAGATGATCGGAATGCCGCGCCCGTGGCGGTCATCAGCGAAACCATGGCGCGGTCCAACTGGCCCGGGCAGGACCCGATTGGCAAGCACTTGAAACTCGGCCGGGATGGAATTGACCCGCAACGGCAGATTGTCGGCGTGGTAGGCGACATCCGCGATTCGCCGTTCGATCAGGATTCCGACCCGACGACCTATATACCCCTGGCCCAGCTGCCGCCGGCCTCCTCAGCATTCGTGGTCCGCACTGCGGCTGATCCTCGAAGTCTTGCCGGGTCTGTTGCGGCCGAGATCAGGAACATCGATCCCGACGTGCCCGCTTACGATGTGCGAAGCCTGGAACAGATCATTGCAGACAACGTGAGCGGGGTGGAGTCCTCCGCGCAAATGATGTTGGTATTCGGGGTCATCGCGCTGGCACTGGCGGCGGCCGGAATCTTCGCGGTGATGGCCTACTCGGTGGCGCAGCGGACACACGAGATTGGAGTTCGCATGGCGCTCGGAGCTCGGCGCATCGACGTGCTGCGCCTGATCGTGACTTCGGCCATCAAGATGGCAATCGTGGGCCTGACGATCGGGGTGTGTGTCGCGCTGCTGCTGACCCACGCCATCTCCAGCGCCCTGTTCGGCGTGATTCGCATCGACCCAGCCGTCTTCATGTCGCTGACGGTGATGTTGGCGGCGATAGCGGCGCTCGCGGCCTACATTCCGGCACGTGGGGCAACCAGGGTCGACCCGATGCAAGCCTTGCGCTACGAGTAAGGGGTTTGAATGATAACCGGCACACTTCAGGACCTTCGTTATGCTTTGCGACAACTCGGCCGAACTCCGGCCTTCGCAGCAGTAGCGGTCGTGACTTTGGCGCTGGGCATCGGCGCTAACACTGCTATCTTCACGCTGCTCGATCAGGCTCTGCTGCGAAAGCTTCCGGTCAAGGATCCAGATCGGCTGGCACTCCTTCAATTTTCCGGCAGCGATCGCGGCCATGTCTCCTCACGCGCCGACCAACACTTCTACTTCTCGTATCCGATGTACCGGGACCTGCGTGACCGCAACACCGTTTTCAGTGGATTGATCGCGACCTCATGGACTCAGGTTGGCCTGCAGTGGCACGGCCAGCCGGACCTGGTGGCAGCGGAACTGGTCTCTGGCAACTACTTCGACATGCTGGGCGTGCACCCGGCAGTGGGGCGTTTGTTCGTCGCATCGGACGACGTTGTGGCCGGCGCAAACCCGATCGCGGTGCTCAGCTACAACTACTGGTCGCGTCACTTTGCCGCCGATCCGTCCGTTGTCGGCCAGAACATATCGGTCAACGGCCATCCCTTTGTGATTGTGGGAATCGCGCAGAAAGAATTTCCCAGTGTTGTCGTGGGAGACACCCCGGGAATTTTTGTCCCCATGACAATGAAATCCGAAGTGATGCCAGGATCGGCCGACCTCGAAAACCGCCGCGACCGCTGGCTGAACATCATCGGCAGGCTGAGGACAAGGCTGAGCCGGGATCAGGCCGAAACCGGCATCGCACCGCTCTGGTATGCCATCCGCGCCGACGAACTCCAGCAGAGCGGGCACAGCTCGGAACGCGAACGCGAGTCCTTCCTGACTAAATCTCATTTGTTGCTGTTGGACGGAGCCAGGGGATTCTCTCCCCTCCGCGCGGACATGCGGACGCCTCTCCTCATCGTCATGGGCATGGTTGGTCTGGTCGCACTCATGGCGTGTGCCAACGTCGGCGGTCTCCTCCTGGTGCGAGCGGCAGGCCGCGTACGGGAAATGTCGGTGAGGTACGCGCTGGGCGCAAAGCGCAGCCGCGTGACGAGGCAACTTCTCGTGGAGGGCGTGGTGCTAGGACTTGCCGGAGGTTTGTTCGGCATATTCCTGGCGCCACAGGCATCCGCTGTGCTGATCCGCAAGGTCTGGGGCAGTTCAGGCGGTGATCTGCCGTTTTCCTCTCATGTGGATGTGCGCATTCTGCTTTTCAATTTCCTGCTCGCGGTATCGGTTAGCTTGCTCTTCAGTCTGGCACCGGCTGTGCAGTTTTGGCGGCCAGACGTTTCTCAAGCGCTGAAGCAACAGCTAGCAATAGCCAGTGGCTCTCTGCGCTTCCGTCGCATCTCGGTAGGCGTCCAGATTGGACTCAGTCTGCTGCTTCTCGTGGGCGCGGGATTGTTCGTGCGTACGCTGCGCAATCTCAAGTCCCAGAACGTGGGATTCGCCACCGACCACCTGCTGACATTCACTCTGGAGCCGGCTCTTGCCGGATATCAGCCTCGCCAGAACGAAGAGGTTGAAACACGAGTCCTGCAGACGCTGGCTGCGTTGCCAGGTGTGCATTCTGTCGCCAGCACGACCGACCCCGAACTCGCGGACGACAATACTGGACTCGACATTACGATCGCGGGTTACACGGCAAGAGAAGACGAAGAGATGGATGTGGAATCGGAAAAGGTAAGCCCCGGATATTTCTCCGCTATGGGTATGACTCTCCTCGCAGGGCGGGAGCTAAACGAGCAAGATCGTGAAGGCACGCAGAAGGTGGCGGTCGTCAATGAGCGTCTTGCCCGTCATTTCTTCGGCGATGCCCACCTTGCCCTCGGCCACCATTTCGGCAAGGGCGGGGGCGATGTAAAGACCGACATTGAAATTGTCGGCGTCGTGAAGGATGCAAAGCACACCGGCGTGCGGCAGGAAGTCCTGCGAACCATCTTCACGCCTTACCGGCAGGACCCGGGATCCAGGGGGATCGCCTTCTACATCCGCACTGTGCAGGCGCCGGAAACCGCCGAAGCGACCGTCCGGCAGGCGATGCAGACTCTGGACGCGAAGCTCGTGCTCGACAATTTCCGCACCATGCAGGCGCAGATTGACGACAACTTGACCACCGAACGCGTGGTCGCGGCGCTCGCCTCCAGCTTCGGATTGCTGGCGGTCTTCATGGCGGTGATCGGGTTATATGGCGTGCTGGCGTATTCGACGGCGCAGCGAACTCGCGAACTCGGAATTCGCATCGCCTTGGGCGCCCAGCGCGGCCTTGTCATGCGCATGGTCCTGATGGAGACCCTGCGGCTCGCCGGCATCAGCATCGCTATCGCCCTTCCCGTATCGCTGCTGCTCGCACGAGCGGTTCGGAGTCAGCTATTCGGCGTGTCCAGCAGCGACCCGCTGACGCTTGGCCTGATGACGCTTCTCGTTGCCGGAGTGGCGGCGGCAGCCGCATTGATCCCAGCCCGCCGGGCAGCGAGAGTCGATCCCATGGTGGCTCTGCGGTACGAGTAAGGGGGAAGCATGAACGGATTTTTGCAGGATCTTCGCTACGCGGTGCGCCAGTTGCTGAAGGCGCCGGGGTTTGCGATCACAGCGGTGCTCTCGCTCACCCTCGGAATCGGCGCTACCACGGCAATCTTCAGTGTGGTGTACAGCATTCTGCTCGACCCCTACCCCTACCGCGACGCCGACCGCATGGTGCATGTGGAACTGCGCGACAAAAGCGACCGGGGCCCCTTGTTGTTCGTCAATGGTTCCGAGTATGAGGAACTTCGCCGCGCAGCTTCCGTGGACGATGTGTTTCTTCAAAACCAGCAGATCCAGACTCTGACGGGCGGACAATTCCCGATGTCGGTGAACGTGGGCCAGTATTCACCGAATCTATTTGCCTACATGGGCGTACCGCCGATGTTAGGACGCGGATTCACCCCGGCTGATGCGCCGGGCGGCAAAGGTTCTTCTGTCGCTTTGCTGAGTTACTTGTTCTGGCAAAAACAGTTTGCCAGAAATCGTAACGTAATCGGCCAGACCATCGAACTGAGTCACAAACTTTACACCGTTATCGGAGTAACACCGCCGCGTTTCACCTGGGGCGACTCCGACGTATACGTGCCGGCCATGCCGAGCGCGGATCCGCACGACTACTGGCTGGCATTCATCAAGCTGAAGCCGGGCGTCAAGCATGCTGCGGCTGGAGCGGAACTGCAGGTCCTGGTTGATCGATTTACACATGACGATTCCAAGGATTTTCGCCGCGACCGGCGGGTTGCGATCGTCACCCTGAACGAAGAGGTGTTAGGGCGCTTTTCCGGCACGTTGGTCTTGCTTTTTGTGGCTGTCATCGCGCTGCTGGTCATCGGATGCGCGAATGTGTCCATCCTCTTATTAGCGCGCGGAATCGCTCGACAGCACGAGTTGGCGGTTCGCGCGTCGATCGGCGCCAGCCGTACCCGTCTCATTCGACAATTGCTCACGGAGTCGGTTCTGCTTTCCGTCGTTGGCGCGGCCTTGGGCGTACTGCTGGCCTATCGCGGAGTTGAGACCTTGTCGGCCATGCTCCCGCTCTATTCGTTTCCACACGAGGCCGCGATCCGGGTCAACGGGACGGTCCTCGTGTTCAGCGCGGTACTCTCTGTCGTTACGGGGATTCTCTTCGGCATTTCCCCCGCCTGGCAGCTTTCGCATCCGCCGATCAACGAACTCATCCAGGCAAACAGCACCAGGGTCTCCAGCAGCGCCCGCAGCCGCAACACGCACCGCCTTCTGATCGCTGGCCAAGTCTCACTGACACTGCTTCTGATGGCGGGCGCCGGGGCGGCGACGAAGGCGTTTCTTGCACTGACTCACACTCCACTGGGCTTTGACCCCGACCACGTCTTCGCCCTGAGGACTGTGCTTCCCAAAGGAGCGAACACGACCTGGCAAGCCCGCCTGAATGACAACGAATTGATCCGCCGGACGATCAGTGAAGTGCCGGGCATCACGGCTGCAACTGTCTCCACTAGTTGGTTTCCGCCGTTCGGAGGATTTGACGCCAAGATCGAGCTCCGCGGCAAACCGACACTGACCGGAGCCGAAGCGATTCTGGCCCTGGTGAGTCCAAAGGAATTCGAAACGCTTCACATCCCGCTCCTGACCGGCCGCGTCTTCGACGACGCAGAACTCAATCGCGCAGCCCATGTGGCACTGGTCAACCAGGCGTTTGTGAAGCAGTTTCTTCCCGAAGGCAGTCCAATCGGACAGAGCGTGCGCAGCCCCATGCTGAAGGTCGAGCAGCCTGACCTGTTGCTTGCACGGGCTCCCGATGACTGGCTCGAAATCATAGGCGTGGTTGCCGATGCGCGCGATGACGGGCTCGATCATCCGGTCAAGCCGGCTGTCTTCCTGCCTTACAGCTTCGTTTTGCCACCGGATGTGGCCCTGCTCGTGCGCGCCAGCGGCAGTCCCGACGCGGCCATCCAAGCGGTAAAACTGCGGCTGCGCGAACTCAACCCCGAGTTGGTCGTCAGCCAGGAACACACTCTTGCCTGGTGGTTGGAGACGCAAGGATGGGGACAAGGGCGGTTCATCGCGACCCTGTTTTCTCTCTTCGCACTTCTCGCTCTTGCCCTGGCCGCGGCTGGACTGTACAGCGTCGTGTCGTTTTCCGTTACTCAACGTACCCAGGAAGTCGGCATCCGGATGGCCCTTGGAGCGCCGCGCGCCAACATCTTGCGGCTCGTGATCCGTTCGACTGTGGTGATGCTCGGCGCGGGTGTTGCCGTGGGACTCGTCCTCAGCCTCGCCTTGGACCATATCGTTCGCGTCTGGGCTGGTGGCGGCAGTCCACGCGACCCGCTGACTTTACTGTTGTCGGCATTGACTCTGGTCACGGTGGCGACGATTGCATGCGTGGTGCCTGCCTGGCGGGCAGCGACCGTCGATCCTGTTCTAGCACTGAGGTACGAATAAGAAAACTATGACTGGACTTCTTCAAGATCTACGCTACGCGGTTCGCCAGTTTGCCAAAGTGCCCGGACTCACCGCGCTAGTCGTCATCACCATCGCGCTCGGTGTGGGCGCCAATACTGCACTCTTCTCGGTGGTCAACGGGGTGCTGCTCAATCCGTTGCCCTATCCCCAGCCCGAGCAGCTCGTCGCCTTGCGCGAAAGCAAAGCCAATTTTCAGTTCGGCACGATTCCGTATCCGAATTTCCGCGACTGGCAGAAGGACAACCTAACCTTCTCTTCGATGGCGGTTTGGCGCAGCTACGCGTTCAGTCTGACCGGAGCAGGGGATGCCGAACAAGTGACGGGTGAGTTTGTCTCGTCCGATTTTTTCACGATTCTCGGCATGAAACCACTTCGAGGCCGCAACTTTGCGTCTGGCGAGGATGAAATTGGAGCCGCCCCGGTGGCACTCATCAGCGAAGGGTTGTGGCGGCGCAAGTTCGATTCCGCTTCCGACGTGCTGAACAAAGGAATCACGCTAGACGGAAAGAGCTACACCATCGTCGGTGTGGTACCCGCGAGTTTTCATTTCTGGGCAGGAGGGTCGCCAGCGCGGGAAGTGTTTGTCCCCATTGGCCAGTGGAAAAACAGTCTGCTTACGTCGCGGAGCGCAGGACTGGGAATCAACGGCATTGGCCGCCTGAAGCCAGGTATCGCGATTGAACAGGCCAGGGCCGACATGGAAACCGTGACCAACAACCTGGCGGCAGCCTACCCCGACGCCAACAAGGGCACCGGCGCGAGACTGATTCCACTGAAGGAATGGATGGTGGGTAATGTCGGGAGGCTATTGCTGGTTCTTCTCGCCAGTGTCGGCTTTGTGCTTTTGATCGCCTGCGCCAACGTTGCGAATCTCCTGCTGGCGCGTTCGACTGGCAGGACGCGTGAGTTCGCCATCCGCGCTGCGCTGGGCGCGAGCCAGCACCGAGTCATCCGGCAAATGTTGACCGAGAGTATCATGCTGGCGCTCGCGGGCGGCACCCTGGGCCTGCTACTAGCCGCATGGGGAACACGAGCGGCGTTAGGTGTCCTTCCCAGTGCCCTGCCGAGAGCGGCTGAGATCAGTCTTGACGCCCGCGTTCTATTGTTCACGTTGTCTATTACGCTGCTGACCGGAATCCTGTTTGGGCTGGTGCCTGCTCTCAAAGTGTCAGTGGAAAACGTTGCCAACGGACTGAAAGAAGGCGGGCGCGGCATCAGCGGTACCCGGCACCGTATTCAGCGCGTCTTAGTCGTTGCGGAAATGGCCATGGCGCTCGTGCTCCTCACCGGCGCTGGTTTGATGATTCGCAGTCTGATGCGGCTCTGGAATATCGACCCTGGTTTCAATCCACAAAACGCCCTGAATGTGGGCGTCTCGCTTCCCTCCGCAATGATGACTGCCTCTCCGGACGCGATCCGCGCCGCCTTTCGGGAATTCGATCGCAGAGTCTCGTCGATTCCAGGCGTCGAAGCAGTTTCCCAGACTTGGGGCGCGCTCCCATTAGCTGGCGACGACGAGTTCACCTTCTGGTTTGAAGGCCAGCCGGAACCGGGCAGCCAAAGTGAAAAGAACTGGGCCATCGACTACATCGTGGAACCTGGATATCTAAAGGCCATGGGCATTCCGCTGTTGCGGGGACGATTCATCACCGAGGAGGACAATGAACACTCGGCGCGAGTGGTCGTCGTCGACGATGTCCTTGCGCGAAAACTCTTCCCGAACGGCGATCCAATTGGCAGACGAATCCAGTCGAAGTTGCTTGGCGGGCCGGCAGAGATCGTAGGCGTGGCAGGCCATGTGAAGCAATGGGGACTCGACTCCGATGACACGGAGAGCGTGCGCATGCAGGTCTACATCCCGTGCATGCAGATGCCGGATGCGTTCGTACAGATGCAGCCGTCGGGCTCGAGTATGGTCGTACGTTCCAACAACGCGAGCACGGGTCTGCTCGCGTCCATCCGCCGGGTGAGCCAGCAGATGAGCAGCCAGCAGGTCATCTTCGGACCGCAAACCTTCGACTCAGTCATCGCGGATTCTCTCGCCGATCGCCGCTTCCAGGAAATCGGTGTTCGAATCGCTCTGGGCGCGCGCCGCCCGGACATTCTGCGTCTTATCCTGTCTGGAGCCGGAAAGCTGGCATTGACCGGAGTCGCGGTCGGCCTGATGTCCGCGCTGGGGTTGACCAGACTCATGGCCAATCTACTGTACGGAGTCAGTCCGCGTGATCCTCTTACATTCATCGCAGTTCCAGTGATTTTGGTTTCTGTTGCTCTGCTTGCCAGCTATCTGCCCGCGCGCCGGGCCACCAAAGTAGATCCCATGACTGCATTGCGCTACGAGTAGGAGAACAGATGAGAGAACTGTTCCAGGATGTCCGCTACGGCTGGAGGATGCTGCAGAAAACTCCGGGACTGACCGCGATTGTCGTGACAATGCTGGCCCTCGGTGTCGGCGCCAACAGCGCGGTCTTCAGCATTTTTTCCGCAACCCTGTTGCGGCCTTTGCCCTACGACAAGCCGGATGAATTGGTCCACCTGAACGGCGTGCGCAACCAGGGATCCTTTCAGCAACAGCCGTTCTCCTATCCCAATTTCTCAGACATTCGCGGCCACAGCCAGGTTTTCTCTCAAATTGGAGCGTACTCGGGTACGGCTGCCAGCGTCTCCGGCAAAGACGGTGCCGAGCAGGTCATCACTCCGGTGGCAAGCGCCGGCTTCTTCGAAACGCTGGGCGTAAAACCCGCCCTGGGCCGCACCTTTCAAATCGACGACGAGCAAGGGAAAGCGGCCCCCGTGGTGATGCTCACCTATGGCGGTTGGCAGCGCTACTTCGGAGGTAGCCCTGACGTTGTCGGCAAGACCATGGTGCTCGATGGCGTGCTCAATACCGTGGTGGGCGTTCTTCCCCGTGATTTCCAGTTTGGTCCCAGCCAATCCGGAGATATCTGGCAATCGTTACGCGTCGGCGGGTGGAAGGCCCGGCGCAACGCATTCTGGCTGAATCCGGTCGCCCGACTCAAACCCGGAATGAATTCCCAGCAGGCACAAGCGGGCATTTCCGCGTTAGCGCGGCAACTCGAGCAGCAATATCCCGACGACAACGCCGGAATTGGTGTGCAACTGGTGTCGCTGGAGGAACAGTTAGTCGGCTCCGTTCGCCCCGTGTTGCAGTTGCTCATGGCCACGGTGGCGTTCGTGCTTCTCATCACCTGCGCCAATGTGGCCGGCCTGTTGCTCGCGCGGTCGGCACAGCGGCAAAAAGAAATCTCGATTCGCGTCGCTCTGGGCGCACGCCGGGCGCGGATTCTCCGGCAATTGCTGACCGAAAGTATTCTGCTCGCCTTGCTCGGCGGAACCCTCGGAACTCTCGCTGCGGTCTGGCTGGTTCCGGCGATTGTCGGCTTGCTTCCGCAGATTGCCTTGTCCTCGATGCCGGCCCTGCACGGACTTCACGTCAATGCCGGTGTCCTCGGCTTTTCTCTCGCAGTCTCTTTGCTGACCGGTATTTTGTTCGGGATCATCCCCGCCCTGCAAATTCTGAAGCCCGATCTTCGCCAGGAACTGCAAGAAGCGGGCCGCAGCTCGGTGGGAGGAGTACACCACCGTTTTCGGAATGTCCTGGTGGTCTCGGAGGTGGCCCTGGCAGTGGTCCTGCTGGTGGGAGCAGGGTTGATGCTCAGGAGTTTGCAGCAGGTGTTCAGTCAGGATCCGGGTTTTGATGCCACGAACCTTCTGACTCTTGGGCTGGCGCTGCCGGAGAAGGCTTACGCGAATGGCCCGCAGCAGCAGGAGTTTCAGCGGCGTCTTCTCAAAGACATCCACGCTCTTCCGGGAGTGAAAGATGTGGCCGCGGTCTCCATCGTTCCGCTCTCCGGCGCCGGAAATACTTCGCGTTTCGACTTGGAAGGCCGTCCCAAAGCGAGCGGCGGTGAAGAGTACGAAGCCAGCACCCCAACCGTAACCGCCAACTACTTCGAAGTGATGATCATTCCCCTCCGCGCTGGCCGGTTCTTTAGCAGCCAGGACACCGCGAAGTCCACTCCAGTTGTAATCGTGAATCAGGCGCTGGTGGACCAGGTATTCCACGGCCAGAATCCGATCGGAAAGCGCATTAACTTCACCTACACCAGCGAGCCCAACCTTCACGAGATCGTAGGCGTCGTTGGCAACGAGAATGTCGATCGCCTGGATGCCCGGATGCAGCCGATCGTCTACGACACCTTCGAGCAGTCTCCGAACACATTCTTCAGTCTGGCAGTCCGAACGCGGCAGGCGCCAGAGACTCTGGCCAGCACGGTGGTGAAAAAAGTGCGGGACATCGACCCGCAAGTTGCCGTGTCAAATGTGGCGAGCATGGCGCAGATCATCCATGACTCTCCCACCATGGTGCTACGAGCATATCCGGCTTACCTGCTTGCAGGATTCGCCGGAACCGCTCTGGCGTTGGCTGTTCTTGGCATTTACGGACTGCTGGCCTATTCGGTGGTACAGCGCCAGCGCGAATTAGGACTTCGCCTCGCGCTCGGTGCGGCTCCTGCCGATTTGCGCCGACTGGTGGTCAGAAATGGCATGAAGTTGACTGTCCTGGGCGCCGCATTCGGGATCGTGGGCGCCTTCGCCGTAGCACGATTGATCAGCAGCCTCCTGTTTGGCATCAAATCGACCGACACCGTAACCTTCACGGCGGTCTGCCTGTTACTGATCCTGGCAACGTTGCCTGCTACTTATATTCCCGCGCTCCGGGCAACACGCGTCGATCCCATGGAAACATTGCGCTGCGAGTGAGGACTCTTATGAACACCACCTTCCAGGACCTGCGTTACACGTTGCGCCAACTGCGCAAGAGTCCGGGCTTCACCGCGACCGCGGTTCTCACCTTGGCTCTGGGGATCGGCGCCAACGTCGCCGTCTTCAGCGTGATCAATGCCAGTCTGCTCAACCCCAGCGGCATCCCTCATCCCGAGCAGATTGTCGCCGTGCGCGCGAAGTACTCGGTGGGAGACCTCAAAAACATCTCCATCTCTCCCACCGATTTTGGCGACGCGGTCACCGGAAAAGACACGTTCACGTCGGCTGCGGTCATGCAGAACATGAGCTTCAATTACAGCGCCGGCGCTACCACACCCGAGCGCCTCACCGGGGCCTCGGTTTCCTGGCAGTGGTTTGACGTTTTCTGGGCGCGCCCTTACCTAGGACGTGTGTTTCGTCCGGAAGAAGATCAGCCCGGGGCAAATCACGAGGTGGTGCTCTCGTACCTGACATGGAAGCGGCGCTTCGGCGGCGACCCGGGGATTGTCGGCCGCGCGCTGCTCCTGAACCAGGAGTCCTATCAGGTCGTCGGAGTTATGGCGCCGGACTTCAATTGGCCGAATCAGGCTGAACTGTGGGTTCCATTGGCGCTGGCTCCCGGCCGCTACTTCGACAACAAGGACCGCTATAACGAATTCCTTTTTAGCGTTGCCAACCTACGTCCCGGGGTGACCAACGCGCAGGCCAACGCATACCTCGCACTTCGATCGGCGCAGGATATTGCAGCCGAGGGGCCCAGCAGCTTCGGCCGGGCTTCGGGTTGGGGCATGTTCTGCATGCCGCTGATCGAGTTCGTTGCGGGAGATTTGCGCAAGCCTCTATTCCTTCTTCTGGCCGCCGTCATGTCGGTTCTGTTGATTGCGTGCGCCAACATTGCCGGCCTGCAACTTGCTCGCGCCTCCGGAAAGCAACGCGAAGTCTCGATCCAGATCGCACTCGGAGTCAGCCGCTCTCGGCTGATTCGCAACGCGTTCCTCGAGAGCCTCGTCCTGGCGGCAGCCGGTGTAGTCCTAGGACTCTTGATAGCCCAGGCCGGGATTCCACTCTTGCTGCTGCTTGCCCCCACCGCTCTCGCGCAAAACATCAGCATCCACATCGGCTGGCCGGTTCTGGCCTTCGTGGCCGGAGTGGGAGGCGCCTGCGTGTTTTTCTGCGGCATCGCACCCGCCTGGCAGATGACGCACTCCCGCTGGTTCCAGGCACTGCAGGAAGGCGGGCGCTCGGAAACCTCCAGTCGCGGCCGGCAGCGGCTCCGCTCGGCCTTGGTAGTCACGGAAATCGCCGTTGCCATGCTCCTTCTGGTGGGCGCTGGACTGCTGGTTCGCAGCCTGCAGCAAGTCCAGCAACTCGAAACCGGTTTCAATCCTCACGGGCTCATGTCCGCCTTTCTTTCGTTGCCCCCGACGATCTACAAGACCAACGAGCAGCAAGCAGCCTTTTTCAGCGCGGCGGAAGACCAAATGAGAAGCTCGCCAGGAATCACCGGGGTCGCTTTCGCTGATTCGCTGCCTTTCAGCAACTTGGGCGGGTCGTCTTCGTTCAGCATCAAAGGCAGAACGGTGCCTGCAAATGACCCGGGGCCTCATGGCAATATCCACTTGATTTCGCCCGACTATTTCTCCACTCTCAGTATTCCGTTGGTACGCGGGCGCTTCTTCTCCCCGCAGGACCGCCTGAACACCGAGCCCGTCGCCATCGTCGATGAAACCCTGGCCCACCAGTATTGGCCCAACGAAGACCCCCTCGGCCAGCACATCAACTTTGGCGGCAATAGTCCGTGGATGACGATCGTAGGTCTCGTCAAACACGCAAAGACTTCCTCGTTGGAAGCCGACAACACGGAGGGATACTTCTACTTGCCGATCGCGCAATCTTCTCAGAACAACGCGGCCGTCGTGGTTCGCACCAGCAGTTCCCAGCCGGAGACTATAGCCACCTCCCTGCAGACCGCCATCCGTGCCGTTGATCCCAACCAGCCGCTCTACGACCTCAAGAGTATGGAGCAGCGCGTCGACGAATCCCTGACCGGCCGTCGTTTTCTGGTGATCTTGCTCTCTGCATTTGCCGGTGTCGCATTGTTGCTGGCCGCGGTCGGATTGTACGGAGTGATCAGCTACTCTGTCCGCATGCGCACCCGCGAACTCGGCATTCGGATGGCACTGGGCGCTCAACGCACGGATGTCCTGCGACTCATCCTCGGGAAGGGCCTGCATCTGGCCGCCCTCGGCCTCGTACTCGGACTCGCCGGCACGCTCGTCGTCGGCAGAGTCTTGTCGAGTCTTCTGTATCACGTGACCTTGCTGAACCCGCTCACATTGTTCGCGACTGCCTTTCTGCTGGCGTCCACAGTTCTGTTCGCGTGTTATGTTCCGGCGCGCAGAGCGGCCGCGCTCGAACCCATGCGCACTTTACGGGAAGACTAAATCGACTGGCAGAACCTGAGGACTAAATATGATCCGTCTCAACAACATCGAACGCAGCTACAAAACCGGCGCGGGACAGACGTGGGTCCTTCGTCGCGTCAACCTGGAGATTCACGAAGGCGAATTCATCACCGTGATGGGCCCCTCGGGCGCGGGCAAGTCTTCCCTTCTCAACGTGCTGGCACTGCTTGACGACCAGTGGGCCGGCGAATACTGGTTCCGCGATCAGGCGGCACATGCCATGAAACGCAAAGAACGCGGCGAGTTGGCGAAAAAAAATGTCGGCATGGTTTTTCAGAGCTACCACCTGCTCGACGATCTCACCGTACGTGAAAACATCGATCTGCCGCTCTCCTACAAAGATATTCCTGCGAAGCAGCGGCAGGGCCTGGTCGCCGACGCTCTTGATCGTTTCCAGATCGTTGCCAAGAAGGACCTCTATCCCAGTCAGCTCTCCGGCGGACAGCAACAACTCGTAGGAATCGCACGCGCGGTCATCCATAAGCCCGTGTTGTTGCTGGCGGACGAACCGACCGGCAATCTGCATTCCAGTCAGGCCAAGGAAATCATGGAACTCTTCACGGACTTAAATCGGCAAGGAACGACGATCGTGCAGGTCACTCACTCCGAGACGAACGCCGCTTACGGAACGCGCACCATTCAGTTGCGAGATGGGTGGCTGGTAGGGGATACGGCGAATGCGATCGTGGGCACCGCGGTGGTGAACGAATGATTCCACGCTTCGACAAATCCTGCGTCGCCGGTTGGCTTGTGATTGCCACACTCGTCATTATTGTTGTTATTAGTGCCGTGTCTGCGGCTCAGGTTCGCACTCCAGCAGCGCTGCAGATGCCCCAGTCTCACAATCCGCTCGGACCATACTCTCCCTCCTCGGTACCCGAGCCAGCGCTGACGAATTCACAACGTCTGGAACATCTGATTCAGGATGGCAAACTGATGTTGTCGCTGAAGGACGCGATCGACCTAGCCTTGGAGAACAATCTCGATCTCGCCATCGCGCGTTACAACCTGCCGATTGCCGACACCGACCTTCTCCGCACCAAAGCAGGTGGGAGTTTTCGTGGAGTCAACACCGGTGTGGTCCAGGGAACTCCGGGAGGCGGAGTTGGTGGCTACGGCGCGGGAGCGCCGGGCGCCGGAGCTGGCGGCACGTCGGGTGGCGCCGGTGGCGCCGGCGCCGGCGCGGCCGGACTTGTGCAGTCGACGCTAGGCGCGGGCACGCCCGTGGCCTCCTACGACCCCAACCTCAACGTCAACGCAGGGATTGAGCACCAGACACTACCGCTGACGAACGTTCAGCTTAACGGAGTGCCAACTCTGCAGACCAACATCGCTCAGGTGAACGCTATTTTTTCCCAGGCCTTTCCCACCGGAACGTCCTTCTCGTTCGAGTTCGACAATAACCGCCAGACCACCAATAGCGAGTTCAATAGCCTGTCTCCGCAGCTGAATTCCTTCTACCGCGTGACAGTCCGGCAAGAACTTCTCGCCGGCTTCGGATTGGGTCCGAATCTTCGATTTCTTCGCATTGCCAAAAACAATAAAAAGATCTCCGACATCGCTTTCAAGGATCAGGCAATTGCAACCGTTACTCAGATCGAGAACATTTACTGGGATCTGGTCAGCGCCTACGAGCAGGCGCGCGTGAACGAGCAATCGTTAGCGTTCGCGAATCAGACCTTGGAGAACGCGAAAAAACAACTGCAGCTCGAGAGCATTCCCGAGATGGACGTAATGAAAGCCGAGGCCGAGGCGTCCAGGCGTGATCAGGATCTGACGGTTGCGAGGACCAATCTACAGCTGCAGGAATCGTTGATGAAAAATGCATTGACCAAGACGCTTGACAATCCGGCCTTGGAAGAGATGCCGGTCGTCCCGACCGATCGGATGCAGCCGTCAGACACCGATGCGAGCAAACCAGTGCTGGATCTGATCGCGGAAGCGCTGCAGAATCGTCCGGAGTTATTGGAGACTGACGTCGACCTTGTGAATCGGCAGATCAGCCGTCAAGCCGCGCGGAATGCGCTGTTGCCGTCGCTTTCCCTGGTTGGGTCCTATGGGGGCACAGGTCTTGCGGGACTGGCAAACCCGGCGTTTACGGGAGATGTACCCAACGTCCCGACGGACTTGATTGGCGGATGGCGAACTGCCTTCAATAATTCCTCCCCGGACTATGTGGTCGGTCTCAATCTGAATATTCCCTTCCGCAACCGCGTGGCCAAAGCCGACCAATACCGTTCCGAACTGGAGTACCGCCAAGCTAGCCTGCGCAAGGAGCAACTGAAGAAACAGATTCGCATAGAGGTCCGCAACGCCCAGTACGCACTGGAACAATCGCGAGCCCGCGTCGAAGCGGCCCGAAAGGCGAGAGACCTGGCCGCGCGCACCTTCGAAATCACCCGGAAGGAGCAGGATTTAGGCGCGGTCTCGAGCTACCAGACGACCACGGCCCAGCGCGACCTGTCGATCGCCGAACTAGATCTGGTGACGGCGATGACCACCTACCAGAAAGCCCGGGTCGAACTTGATCGCGCCACGGGCGCGACTTTAGAACATAATGGAGTGCTGATTCAGGATGCGGTCAGCGGTACGGTGACTGCGTCTTCTCCATAATCCATGCCGACTTCGGCCAAACCGCAAGATCTCAACTTCCTGGCGTCATTTGACCCGCGTGACACCGCCCCGCGCATTCTCGCCGCGGACGACCAGCAGCACATTCTCGAAGCTCTGCAACTGCTGCTTCGTCCCCAGGGATACCGCGTCGATGGCGTCAAGTCACCCGCCGAAGTCAAGGAGGCGCTCGCCAGCGAATCCTATGATGTCGTGCTCATCGACTTGAACTACGCTCGGGATACCACCTCAGGAAAAGAGGGCCTGGACCTCCTCTCAGAAATCGTAGGGCTGGACGGCAGTCTTCCGGTCATCGTCATGACGGCCTGGGGCAACGTGGACCTGGCCGTCGAAGCCATGCGGCGGGGAGCGCGAGACTTCATCCAGAAGCCTTGGGAGAACGAGCGCCTGCTCGCAATTCTCCGCACACAGATCGAACTGCACCGCGCCCTGCGACGCGCCGAGCGGCTGGCGGCGGAGAACCGGCTCCTGCAAGCGCAGGGCCGGCCTGAGTTCATCGCCTCGGCTGCGTCCATGCAGGCGGTGCTCGAAGCCATGGCGCGCGTCGGCCCGTCCGACGCCAATGTCCTCATCACCGGCGAACACGGCAGCGGCAAAGAAGTCGTCGCGCAAACCTTGCACGCTCTTTCCCATCGATCCTCGCATGCGCTGGTTGCCGTGAACACAGGGGGACTGGCGGAGGGCGTCTTCGAAAGCGAACTGTTTGGTCACGTGAAGGGCGCATTTACGGACGCCCGGACGGATCGGATCGGGCGCTTCGAGCTTGCTGACGGAGGCACGATTTTCCTCGACGAAATTGGTAACCTCCCCATTCGCCAGCAAGCCAAGCTTCTGCGCGTGCTCGAATCGGGTGAGATCGAACGGCTTGGATCTTCGCGCGCGCGGAAGATCGATGTGCGGGTCATCTCGGCCACCAATTCCGATCTCGCGGCCGCCTGCGCGGCAAGCCAATTTCGCGAAGACCTACTCTTCCGTCTCAACACGGTCGAGATTCATGTGCCGCCACTGCGCGAGCGCCGCGACGACATTCCGCCTCTCGCCATTCACTTCCTTCGCCGCTATGCCCCTCGCTATCGCCGCGAGGTCGAGGGAATCGATGCCTCCGCCCTGCAATTGATGGCGCAGTATTCATGGCCGGGCAACGTCCGCGAACTCGAGCATACTCTGGAGCGTGCGGTCCTGATGTGTCGCGGCCGGGAGATCCAACCCGCAGATCTGGGTCTCAACCTGCAGCGCCCTCAACCGCAGAACCTGGAAGAGCTGAGTCTGGAAGGAGTGGAGGCACTCTTAATCCGGAAAGCATTGCAGCGCTTCCAGGGGAACGTGAGCCAGGCTGCGGAAGCCCTGGGCCTAAGCCGGGGCGCGCTCTATCGGCGCATGGAGAAGTATGACCTCTAGCCCGCAGACCAGCCGGGCAGGCGCGCAGAAAACTCCTCGGAAACGGACTCGCTTGCTCTACGAGCGTCGCATCAGTCTCTACTCTCTCGTGGTCGCCTTACCCGGAATTCTAGTGAGTGGAATCCTCATCTGGACGCAACCGTGGTTGACGCAATCCAAAGTTGCGTTGCTGGTCGTAGAAGCAATCGCCTGGTGGCTGCTCGCCATGGCCTTGCATGAGCAAACGGTTCGACCTCTGCAAACCCTGGCCAATGTGGTGGCTGCGCTGCGCGAGGAAGACTACTCCTTTCGCGCCCGCGGTGCCGCCACCGACGATGCCTTGGGGGAACTGTCCCTTGAGGTCAACGCGCTGGCCGACCTGCTCGCGGACCAGCGAATCCGCGCTATCGAGGCCGTGGCCCTGCTGCGGCGCGTGGTGGAAGAAATTGACGCTCCTCTTTTCACCTTCGATCCAGACCACGTACTGCGTCTTGTCAATCCAGCGGGCGAAAGACTCCTACAGCAACCGGCTGTCCGACTGTTAGGAAGAACTGCCGACGAAATCGGATTGGCGCACTGCATTACCGCCGCCAATGAGTCACTCGTCGCCGTGCCTGCGAACAGCACCACCGCGCGCTGGTTGATCCGGCAGAGCACCTTTCGTGAAAAGGGCGTGCCGCACACTCTGGTCGTCTTGTCGGACGTTAGCCGGGCGTTGCGCGAAGAGGAACGAAGCGCGTGGCAGCGCCTGATTCGGGTCCTGGGTCATGAACTTAACAACTCGCTTGCGCCGATTAAATCGATCGCAGGCAGCCTGACCGCTCAGCTGGCTGCCAGCGGGCTCGAACCCGAGCAACGCCGGGATTTCGAGCGGGGCCTGGAGATTATTGAGACGCGCTCCGCTTCGCTGAATCGCTTTCTTCAGGCGTACCGGCAACTTGCCCAGATGCCACCTCCTGCCATGAAGAGAGTCGACCTTCTGCCCATCGTGGAAAGAGTAGTCTTTCTGGAGACTCGGTTCGCCGTGACGCTCGCGCCTGGTCCGAAAGTGGCGCTGAGTGTCGATCCCGATCAGATCGAACAAATGCTGATCAACCTGGTGCGGAACGCGGTAGAAGCGGTCATGGAGCAGGGTCCGGCTCGCGATTCTCTCGGCCAGGCTCCTGCCGAGGCCGTATCGAAGCCACATGTAACGTTAGGCTGGAAGGTGGAGGGCGAGCAGGTGATCTTGATTATCGACGACAACGGGCCGGGCCTCTTGAATCCGAGCAACGCGTTCGTACCCTTCTACACGACCAAGCCCGCCGGAAGCGGAATCGGCCTGGCCCTGTCCCGCCAGATCGCTGAGGCGCACGGCGGCACCATCGAGTTATCTAACGTAAACGGCAGAAAAGGGTGTCAGGTAAGGGTGAAACTCCCGCGTGACTAGCTCTCGAGGGGGCACAAGTCACGTTGGCCCATTTCAACTCACTGCTTTTCTTTCGAACTGCCGCAGACCAACAACCAGCAGGAGAACGTCAAAACAGAGCAACGCACCAAGCACCGCGGTAATCGACAAATGCGGAAACTGCGGGACCAGAGTCGCGCGCATGCCTTCGCTCGCATACACCAGAGGATTGATAAGCACGGCCTTTTGCAGGATCGGAAAACTCTTCAACGCGCTCCACGGATAATAAGTGCAGCCGAAGAAGATCATCGGAGTGATGACCATGCCGAACATCAGCCCGATGTGCTGCTGATTGATGGTGCACCCGAGAGCCAGACCTCCGCACGCGGAGAAGGTCGCCACGAGCAAGATAATCGCAGCAAAAGTCCACGGCGAGCCAATACTGATCTCGACTCCCGGTCGAAGTACCAGCCAGGCCAGCGGAATCACGACCAACCCGGCGATCAACGCTTGCAACATTCCGGCAATGACTTTCTCGATGGCAACCCAACCCACTCCGATCGGCGCGAGGAGGCGGTCCTCAATCTCGCGGGTCCACTGGAACTCCGCGATCAGTGGCATAGCCACCGCCCAGATTCCAGTAAAGACCATGCAGATCGCGATGATGCCGGGCAGCAGAAGGCTCTTGTATTGCGGAGGCAGGTAGCCGCTGCCCACCATAACCCGGCCGAAAATGAACACAAACAGTAGCGGCTGCAGGAAAGTTTGCAGGAAGAGTTGTATCGCGTTGCGCCTCGCAACGTGGGCGTCACGCGCCAGCATTGCGCCAAACGTTTTCCAGTTCAATCGCGCAGACTCCTTCCGGTGTGATGTAGGAAAAGGTTCTCCAGACTGGGCTCAGAAATGTGGACGTCGGACAACTCAGCCCCGGAACTTGCCGCCAAGCTCGCGATTTCGGGAATGAGAGAACCGCCGCGATCGGCGTAGATGTCCATTCCCGCAGTGTCGGCGGTCCGCACTTCGCGAACGCCGGCCAGGCCCTGGAGGCGTTCGATCAGGTCGGCAGGTTGTCGGCCGAAACGAAGGCGCAGCAGGAATCCTCCGGGAATCGACGCCTTCAACTCTTTCGGTGTTCCCAGCGCAATCACGTGACCGTGATCGACGATCACAAGACGCTGGCAGAGGGCGTCAGCCTCATCCATGTTATGCGTGGTCAGTAGAATGGTCTTCCCCGCCTGATGGTACTCGCGAATGATCTCCCACAGCAGAATTCGGGTTTGAGGGTCAAGCCCGGCGCTGGGTTCATCGAGAAAGAGGACCTGTGGATTGTGCATCATCGCGCGAGCGATGGACAGACGCTGCATCATGCCGCCGGAAAAGCCGCGCACCATCTGATTTGCGCGCTCGGTGAGCTTGAATTTCTCTAGCAACGCATTGGCTCGCTCATCTCTTTGCCGAAATCCAATCCCGAAATACGCAGCGTGAAAAAGGAGAATCTCGCGAGCGGTCAAGGAGAAGTCCAGATTGGGGCGCTGCGGAACCACGCCGATGAGACGTTTCACCAGTGCCGGTTCCTTCCACACGTCGTGGTCTCCAACCCACGCCTGGCCGGAGTTCGGCCGCACCCGCGTGGTCAGGACTCCGACTGTCGTCGACTTGCCCGCGCCGTTGGGGCCCAGCAGGCCAAATATCTCTCCGGGATGTATCTCGAGGGAAAGGCCATCGAGCGCAGGAATCTGCACTTTCGCTGATTTGCCCTTTTTCCCGTCGGCGCGCGGAGCAAAACCGCCAGCCGCGGCCGCGGGCGGAGAGGAACTATAGACCTTCCGCAAATCCTGAGTGTGAACACCGACCATTCCAGGAAAACTCCCCACGCGCCAAGCCAACAGATTTTGGGAGTATATCGTAAGAAACTGGCGGCAGCTGCACCCGGGCTCCCGTTCACCGGTAGACCGCGCTCCTCCAATATGCTTGATGGCCAAGATAGTCGTCATCGGGCAGGTTGGCCACGATGATGCGCCGCAATTCGAGAGGGCTGATCGATCCCTGGTGTTTGTAGACGACTTCGCCGCCAGGCCGGATCAGGATGGTATACGGGACCGCGGCGTTCCACTCGGCGTCGAACGCAGCCATGAGGGCATAGATGTCGGTTGAATCGAGCAGAAGATTTTGGCTAGTGGCATGGAGCTTGTTGAGCGCAGCCAGTACACCGGGTTTTTCGTCGGGATAGTTGATGCTGACCGTCACCAAGTCAAAGGGACGGTGCCCGTACATGCGGTACATGTTCTCAAGCTCCGGTAATTCCGCGAAGCAGGGGGCGCACCAGGTTGCCCAGAGGTTGACGAGTATGAGTTTCCCGGTGGGGTTCTTGCGAAGAGCGCGCAGCCCGTCAGCGCTCACCGCGCGTACGGTCACGGGTTGCGCTTCGATTTCCGCCAGCTCTTCTTTGCGCCCTTCCTCCTTGTACAACCACTTGGTTGAGCAGCCCACTGAAGGCGTTTTCGTAACCTTCACGGATTTATCCGCAAGCAGGGCATCGAGCGCGTCTCGCGCGTCGTGATGCGTCACAAGATTTTCCCGCGGATTATTGTCGACGCGACCTTCGTATCTCAATTTGCGTTGAGCATCGAAGATGAACAAGTGGGGAGTGGCGGTCGGACCGTATGCCCTTGACACCTTTTGGGTTTCGCCATCGTAAAGGTATGGGAAATTGAATTCGCGGTAAGCGGCACGCGGTTTCATGTCCTCGAACGAATCCCCGACGTCCGTGTAGCCCATCTCGTCGAGGCGGACAGCGTTGGGATTGTTGGGCTGGATCGCTACCAAAGACACGCCTCGGCCGCGATAATCCTCAACCAGCCGCTTGATCCGGCTCTCATACAGTTGCGCCGTGGGGCAATGGTTGCAGGTAAATGCTACAACGAGCACTTTGGCGTCCGCGTAGTCCCTGAGACAGTGGTTCGCGCCGTCGATACCAGGCAGGCAAAAGTCTGGCGCTGCGGCTCCGATCGAGAGCGTGGGCGGCCCACCTTCGTCGGCGAGGACCGACTGGCCCGCCGCGATCAACAATCCCAAATAGGAGAGGTGCAATACCGATTTGCGGATTTCGTTGAGAGCCTTCACAGGACTATCCTCGTCGTGACGTTGGAAGTCGAATCGGATTACCGGCAAGTATGACTCGGGGAATCATGGTAATCGATTTTCGCGATCACTCGATCAAATAATTTCCTTGACTTGCGCGGTAAACTGATTAATAAAACGGTTCAATAGCGGCATTTTTCCTTGCCTCTGTCTCCGGCTCGGGCGGAGACGTGGAGCACCCGCCTCCGATTTCGAGCGGGCTTGTACATCGAAGGAGGACTGTCATGCGAAAGTTATCTCTTTCTAGTTTCAGTAACTGTGACGCCAGTCTGTTGAAGTCCCTCCGACACCCTCTGCGGCTGACGCACGTGGCGGTCATTATTGCGGTTGCCATTTTTCTTTCCGTCGCCAATGCCCAACTGTACACGGGGTCAGTGTCCGGCACGGTAACGGATTCAACCGGAGCGGTAATTCAGGGCGCAAAGCTGACGTTGGTCGATGTACAGAAGGGCTTTACCTTCACGGCAACCACCGACGACGCGGGCCGCTATCTATTTCGTCAAGTTCCACCGGGCACCTACACCCTCTCCGTAGAGACGAACAACTTTCAAACGCAACGTAAAGAAAACCTGTCGGTGTCGATCAACCAGAACGTTGCGGTGGATTTTTCCCTGAAAGTCGGGATGCCTACGCAAACGGTCGACGTGCAGGCGGCCGGCGTCGAACTGCAGACGCAGGACGCGGTCACGGGGCAGGTCGTGGACCGGCGCTTCATCAACAACCTGCCCTTGATCGACCGCGACGTCTTCAATCTGGCGTTCCTTGCTCCGGGGGTGACCATTGCCGACAATCAGTGCGTGGGCTGTACGGCCACCAATTTCATTTCCAATGGAAGCCGGAACTCCACCGCAGACGTTGTCATCGACGGCGTGACGACATCGAACTTTGAACAGAATAGCGGTGTTCTCGCCGCAACTTACACGCCGTCGGTGGAAGCCGTCGAGGAATTCAAAGTTCAGCAATCCAACTTCAGTGCTGAATTTGGGTTCACGGGCGCGAGCGTGGTGAATGTCATCACGCGCTCGGGGACCAATGATTTCCACGGCAGCGTGTATGAGTTCCTGCGGAACGACAAGCTGGATGCAAACGACTGGTTCGCCAATCTGAACGGCGATTCGCGCGCACCGCTGCGCCGCAATAATTTTGGGTTCACCATCGGCGGCCCGATCAAGAAAAACAAGACATTCTTCTTTTTCGACTACGATGGGCTGCGCGTCCACAGCTTCACCTCAGGCCGGGCGGGTGTACCTACGGACCTGGAGCGAACCGGCAATTTCGGTGAGCTGTGCGGATTTCGCGGCGGCACCTTCGATGATGCCGGGCTGTGCAGCGATCCCGCCGGCCAGATTTGGGACCCGTACGATCCCAACGCATTTTTCGACAACGATCCCGACGTGAATGGCTTTCACCGCACGGCTTTCGTGCCCCGTAACGACCTGACCACCTACGCGAGCCAGGGTACGAACAATCCGGGGGTGGTCGGCAACCTCATTGATCCGGTTGCATTTCAGCTCATCCAACAATTTCCGTTACCGACGTCGACGCCAACGGACGCCGACAGCCGCTTGAATGACTGGTTCCGTTCCGGCATCAACAGCAACTCCGATAACAAGTTCGATATCAAGATCGATCACCGCTTCAGTGAGAGCAATCTGCTCAGTGGCCGTTATTCCCACGAGTGGGGGAACTCCCACAGCTTTAACTGTTACGGCAACGAAGCCGATCCGTGCACGGGTGGTCCGGTCGATTTCAAGCGGAACCTGTTCGCCCTCAACGTCACGCATACCTTCAACCCCAGCCTGATCATGAACATTGCTTACGGGTACACGCGGGGTTTTGATTTCCAGAAAGGCATCCAGGGCGATTTTTCCAACATCGATCCCACCTCTCTGGGAATGCCACCCTACATGCTCGATTCCGGCTTCCCGCAGTTTCCGGACGTATTGCTCGCCGACTACTTCGCGCCGCAGGGCGGGGCCAACATCGGCACGCAGACCTTCAGCATCCTGCGGCAAGGGCAGGACACGCATCACCTGGTTGGCACCCTGAGTTGGGTGCGGGGATCACACGAATTCAAGTTCGGCGGCGAGTTCCGTGCGCACCGCATCAACTTCGCGCAGCCCGGCTGGCCGGCCGGAGAATTCAACTTCGATTACAACGGGTCGTCCGAGTTCCGCGACTCCGGCGGCGACCCTTTGGCCAGCTTCATGATGGGAGTCGGCAGTCCTGACGGGTGCTTTGACTTCTGTCCCTACGAAGTTCCCAACAGCGTGAGCACGCAGAATTTCGAACTCGGTGGATTTGTTCAGGACAACTGGAAACTGTCGCCTAAACTGACCTTGAATCTTGGCGTTCGCTACGATGTGACCCTGCCGCGCACCGAGCGCTTCAACCGCCAGAACTGGGTCGATCTCAACGCGACGAACCCACTGAACAACGGCAGCATCACGTACGACGACCCGCTCACTGGCGAATCCGTGACGCGGCCCCTGCTTGGCACAGAGGTCTTTGCGAGTTCAGACAATCGATACAACTTCGGGATCGACTATCGGCAGATCCAGCCGCGCTTCGGCTTTGCTTATCAGGTGCACCCGAAGGTCGTGGTCCGGGGCGGATACGGCATCTACTTTTCGACCACCCGCGCCGGAGCTGCCGGAACCGGACCCATCAACACGTATAAGGGATACGATCAGCTCACGGAATGGGTGACCGTTGATCCCTCGAACCAGGTGACGCCGTTCGCCCGCTTCAGCGACCCATTTCCGGGCGGACCGCTCCTTCCCCCGGGCAATTCCCTGCACGCATTGAACGACGTCGGCTTCGCCGGCGGCGGGAATGTCAAGGCGATCACTAAGACTCCCAATGAACAAACTTGGACGTTTGGGCTGCAAACGGAACTGCCGGGCAAGGTGATTCTCGACACGAGCTACGTCGGCAAGAAAGGGACACACCTCTATTACACAGGGGCGAGCGAACTGAATCACTTGCCGATCAGCGTCGAGAGCCTGTCGACCGATCAGATTCAGGCGCTCACCAACACCGTCTCCAACCCGTTTTTCGGCATCATCACGGATCCGCTCAGCCCGTTGTCAGGATCGGAAGTTCCCGCTTTTCAATTGCTGCTGCCATATCCGGAATTCACATCACTGCAAGGCGACACCTTCCCGTTCGCCAGTTCCATCTATCACGCCTTCCAGCTTCGAGCGGAAAAAGAGTACCGCAATGGCCTGCAGTTCCTGCTGACTTACACCTGGGCCAAGTCGATCGATGATGCATCGGCTACAGATGACAGCGTCACCTGGCTCGGCGGCCGATCAAGCCTGCAGGATCCCAACCGACGGTACCTGGAGCGTTCTGTTTCGCAATTCGATATCCCGCATCTGTTTCAGTTGAGTTATGTCTACGAACTGCCGATTGGACGCGGGAAGATGATCGCCGGTAGCGCCAATTCCGTCCTGAATGGATTCATTGGCGGCTGGCAGGTGAACGGAACTCTGAGCTTCAGCAGCGGTCGGCCGATTCAACTCACGCTCGATAGTGGGGCCGCGATTCCGACTTATGGCGGACGTCGCCCCAACCTTACGGGCAGATTGCGTCGCAACACCAGTTCCAATTTCGTGAATTCCTACTTTACAAACGTGAACGAGGTCATTGCGGACCCAGGAGACTACACGATCGGCAACGCCCCTCGCGCTCTCTCTAATATTCGCGAGCCCGGCGTCAAGAACGCCACTATGTCGCTCTTTAAGGAGTTCTCTCTCTCCAAGCTTCGCGAGGGAACGAAGTTGGAGTTTCGTGTGGAAGCGTTCAACGCATTCAACCATCCCCAGTTCTGCGGGCCGGATACGAGCGTGCGCTTTCAAGACGACGGTACCGTGGATCAAAGCACGTTCGGCGTCATTTCTTC